>Ga0209203_1000159_pt1 | contig 59053 bp, 59 predicted proteins | sample AD_UKC109_MetaG_FD_184423 | JGI IMG/M metagenome (GOLD analysis project Ga0209203, IMG submission 184423) | Active sludge microbial communities of municipal wastewater-treating anaerobic digesters from Hong Kong - AD_UKC109_MetaG (SPAdes)... | ecosystem: Engineered > Bioreactor > Anaerobic >... | reverse complement strand
ACTTTGCCCTACTGATCATGAGATTATTGATAAAAATCCTGAAAAATTTACAGTAACTCATCTAAAAAAATTAAATCAAAACATGAAAATTTTGTTAATCAAGGTTTTTTGAAATTAAATAAATTAAGTATAGAAAAAGGATCATCAACTGTTTGGGACATTGTGAATGGATATCCAAATTTAGAGGATGCCCAAAAGCGAGTTGTTTTTGAAGCAGGTATGCGATTAAGAGATGAATATAGATATGATGAAGCACTTAAGCGATTTGAGTTACTATTGCATCAAGAACCGAATCGGCATCAAGAAATCGCCCTGCTTTCTTTAATTGGAAATATACATTATCTGAATGGTGATTATAAAAAAGCACTTTTCAGAAATAAAGAGGCTTTGGAAAAAGTTGATAAAACAGGATATATGCTTGAATATTACTTAATTCTTAACAATATAGGCGTTAATTTACATGATTTGGGGGAGATCGATAAAGCGCTTTCTAAGTTAAAAGAAACTCAAAAAGGTATGGAGGAGATGAGATATCAGTATGGATTGGGCGAAGTACTTGGAAATATTGGAAGATTATATCTCTATAAAAGCGATTATGCAAAAGCCACCGAATATTTTAATAAAGCCCTTAATTTTCATCATTCATTAGGAAATTTGAGTGGAGAAGCGAGTAATCTTGGAAATCTTGGGGTATTATTTGAATATCAAGGTAAACTAGAAGAAGCTTTGAAGTACCATCAAAAAGCACTTCTATTAAATCAAAAAAGGAATGATAAACTACAAATAGGTCATGACTTGGCCAATATTGGAGTTATTTATCAATTAAAAGGAGAAATGGATGAATCATTAACTATTTTTAATGAATCACTTCAATTGTTCCAGGAATTAAAATTTAAACCAGGGGAGGCATTAATTCTTGGGCATATTGGAATAATATTAGGAAATAAACAAGAATATAATAAATCTATAGAATGCCATAAAAAGGCTTTAGAAATAAATCAAAAAATTGGAAATAAATTAAGAATAGGTTTAGACTACAATAATATTGGATTAATTTATTATAATAAAGGCGATTTAAAACAGGCATATGATAATTCTTTAAAAGCCCTTGACATATTCAAAAAAATTAGTTTTAGACAAGGGGAAGGAAATGTCTTAAGACAAATTGGCATGATATGCCTTGAAAAGGGAGATAAAGAAAGCGCAATCAAATTTGTCGATGAGGCTCATAAAATTTTACACGAAATTGGCTATATTAGAGGTGAAGCTGATTGTTGGGAAACATTAGGAAATATATATCTTAAATACGGCAGTCTGGATGATGCTTTAATTTGTTACAAAAATTCGCTAAGATTAGATCGTAAGTGTGGACATGAATGTGGAATCGCCATTCAGCTCGCTCATATTGGAATCATTTATAAACTAAAAGGCAATGCCGAATATATTAAATATTTAGAAAGAGCGTTGAGATTATTTCGTAAATTGAATGATAAAGATGGTATTGAATGGATTGAATCTATTAAAACATAAAATATTTCATACGACCGACTGTCGGCAGTAAAATTCAACGAATTTGAATTATTTTGTACTTAATTATATATCTTAGTACGTACAATCGGTAAACGATCTATGCCGATTGTCGAGAATTCGAACGTTACCATCGCCCATTTGGGAATTGTGGCAGGCATGATCGACACCCTCGGCATCGTCGAGTACATCGATAAGGAAATACCCAAGAAACGGCATCACGCAGTTACCCACGGCGAAACAACCAAGGCTCTTCTTCTCAACGGCCTTGGATATGTCGAACGCCGGTTATTCCTGATGCCGGAATATTTCGAAGACATCGCAACGGAACGCCTGATCAAGGAAGGGATCAAGCCCGATCAGCTGAACCAGTATGTTTTCGGAGAATGCCTTGACGCAATCGCCGCATATGGGCCGACTCGCCTGTTTACCGGAATAGCGCTTCAAATGCTGTCCACAACCAGGACAGGAACACTCAGGCTTCATTACGATACGACATCGATCAACGTCACCGGGGAATACGACTCGGGGTTCAACACCCGGTTAATCAAAATCGTTCACGGCCATTCGAAGGATCACCGATCAGATCTCAAACAGTTCATCATTTCCCTGGTCACGAACCAGCACGGGATTCCCCTCTTCATGGAACCCCTGTCTGGCAACGAATCCGACAAGAAGACACTTCTCCGGACCATAGAGGAAGTCCGGAAAAACCTGGTGACAGACGAGACTATCTATCACATGGCCGATTCTGCACTGTATTCCGCCGAAAATGTTGCCCGTCTCGGCGACCAGTGCTTTTGGATAACACGTGTTCCAGAGACGATCAAGGAAGTCCAACAGATCGTGCAGTCAAATCCTGATTGGATCAGTTGCCGGGACAGTCGGTACAAATACGCCACGTTCACGAGTTCCTATGGAGGAATGCCCCAACGATGGGTTCTTTTCCGGTCTGAAGAACAATACCGGAAGAGTCTTTTGACCTATGAAAAGAACCAGGTGAAAGGCCTGGAACGTGATAAGACTGCTCTTCACAAACTCTGTGTAAAAGGATTTGCGTGCGAAGCCGACGCCAGAATGACCGTGGAACGCTGGCTGGCGAAACATCCCCAGTACAGCCTGGAGCATCTCGATATCCTCGAAAAACACCAGAGAAGCTCAGGTAAACGGGGCAGACCGAGAAAGGACGAACATCTTGAGAAGATCTATCACGTCGACGTTCGTCTCACGTTCGATCAGGTCGTTGTAGCGCACGAAAAGGAACTGCTGGGTCGGTTCCTTCTCGGGAGCAATGATCCGACGATCGATCCGGAAGTTATGCTGGAGTACTACAAGGAACAGAGCACTGTCGAGAGGGGTTTTCGGTTTATTAAAGATGGCAGGTTCCACGTATCCGAAGTGTATCTCGAGAATGAGAACCGGATTGCCGCGCTTGCAATGATCATGGTGCTCTGTCTTATGGTCTATTCAATCACTGAATGGCAGTTCAGGAATACATTGGCCACGAAGAATGCAACGATCAGGGACCAGTATAAGAAGCCGACTAGAAAACCCAGCGCGAAGTGGTTGTATTTCCTTTTCCGGAGGGTCAGACAGATCGACGAGATTGTTGATAACAGGCGGGTTTGCCAAATTCTCAATTATACTTCTGAATTAGTAGACATCATTCACTTGCTCGGGCCACCGGTGGAAAAATATTACTCGGTCTAAAATTACTGCCGAGTGTCGGATACGATATATTGAGAAGGGCTTATTTGCATCTGCGCGATGCTAAAAAGCGCAAGAAAATCGAGTGTGGTTTCTAACTTTTTATCAGGGATCCCTCCAGAGGGCCCTTTGGCACCAGGTTCAAATTCCTCACAGAATCTTTTAATATAACCTATCTGACTTTTTCATCGTTTTTTTCAGACTAATACCTAAGGGGTATCCTTCCTGATCACCGCCTCTCCTGGGGGGGGAGGAGGAGGCCGGTCTGTTAGGGCGAGGAGCGTGGGGCCGAAGCGGTGCCGGTCCCGGAAGCGACGAGAGGTAGGGTGAGGAGAACAGGCGACGCATCAGCGGAGCTGAACCGGCCGCAGCGGCCCGAGCGACCGCAAGGGAGCGAGTCACCGAGCGTCACAGGTACAGGAAACAGCGACGAGCAGTCTGTGTAACTGTCTGCGAGGAGCGTGGGGAGTGCAGCCGGCGGCGAGGAGGAGACGACGAAGCCGGGGGCATCGGTAGGCTAGGACAAGGAAAAGAAGCGCAGGGGCTCGGTGCGAGTGGAGCGGCGTGGAGGAGCACCGGACAATCAGGAGGAGCGGACGGAGACGAAGCGGAGGGAGCACTATGCCCCGTCACCAGGAACCAATCAACTCCCGGGGCGGTGCCCACGTGGCGGGGGGCGAAGCCCCTTCTTTAGCGTAACAAAACCGAGGAAGAGCGGACGGAAATGTTGTGGAGACGAAATTGGCGGGGCGTCAAAAATTGTATCCGAAAGCTATTCCCAAAAGGGCGCATTCCGAATTTTTTCCGTGGAGGAAAGTGGAATTGGCTGGACGATGAAACAGAACCCGTAAATTAATTTCAATTGATATATATATTACAAGGTTTATTTTTAAGTTACCCTTCCCTGTTCACTTTTCTGTTGCCATGAATAGGTCGAAGGCACCCCCAAAAGGCCGGGTTCCTTAACCCCCCATACCCGGTCTTTTCAAACCACTCCAATTCGGTTGACAAATCATCATATTATAAATAGTTTAAATATAGCTTGGAATTGATGATACACGTCCTCTGTGTCGATGACGAGCCAAGTTTATGCGATATCATGAGAATCATTCTTGAAAAAAACAGTCATTTCAAAGTGGATACGGCTCTCTCGGCACACGAAGGCCTGCAAAAATTGAATAAAGGAAAATTCGATGCAATCGTATCTGACTACCAGATGCCCGGGATGGACGGGATAGAACTGCTTAAGATCGTCCGCACACAGTATCCTACTCTTCCGTTCATCATTTTCACGGGAAGAGGCCGGGAAAAAGCGGCTATCGACGCTCTGAACAACGGGGCCGATTTCTATCTTCAGAAAGGCATTGAGACGATGGCCCAGTTCGCCGAGCTCCGGAACATGGTTGAGACGGCCGTCAAACGAAGACAGGCAGAAGAAGCACTCAAGGAAAGTGAAGAAAAATACCGCATCCTGGCAGAGAAAGCACCTATCGGTATCCTCACGTGTGACAGGGAGGGCCATATCACCTACCTGAATCCGAAAGTGGTGCAGATCCTTGGATCGCCGGGTGAGGAAAAGACAAGGGAAATCAATCTGCTCAAATTCCCTCCTCTAATCGAAGTCGGATTCTCCGAGGCTCTCCAAAAGACTCTCGAAACCGGTGTGCCCATACAGTCATTGAATGCCGAATATACCTCCAAATGGGGAAGGACGGCGTATTTCAGAGTATATATCTCTCCTCTCGTTCGAAACGGTTCCATTCATGGCGCCCAGGTTATGCTGGACGACATTACCCACCAGAAAAATTTGGAAGATGCACTCAGGAATTCGGAAAAACTCAGTCGTGAGATTATTGAACATCTTCCACATCCCACGTTTGTCGTCAATACTCAAAGAGAGGTAATCGTCTGGAACCGGGCTATGGAAGAGATGACCGGTGTCCCGGCAGCGGAGATGATAGGGCAGAACGACCGTAAGGACTCGGTGGATTTGAGACGTCGGACCGTGCTTGTGGATTATCTTTTATCCAGGGATGATGAGATCCTGAAAAAATATTTCAATATCAACCAGGATGGGAAATGTATCGTCGCCGAAACACCGGTTATTCCGTTCATGAACAGGGATCTGGCGTTTTGGGTAAAGGCATCTCCCCTTTTCGACGGGGATGGGGAATTGATTGGTGCGATAGAAACGGTCCGAATCATCTCGGAGATAACGCGGTCCGAATAAGTTTCTGTTAGCGGTCCGGTTCTGGTTATAAAATTGAAATAAATTATAAATTCCTTTTTTTAAGGATTTGCTGACCCTTCTCGCTTGAAAGGACATCTAGGATCAGATCTTCGATAATATTCCTATCAATTTCGATTGTAACTTTCCTTGTTGTTTGTTGAGAATCTCCAGAATCAATGGTTTTTTTGTTTTCCGCTTTATTATCGGTTTTAATATTGAATAAATCTGGAAAATGGATTTTCTTACCCGTAATGTCTACTCCGTAACATTTACTAACGATTTCACGACTAGATGGCTTGAGTTTCTTTTTCTCTGTGAAGTTGGTAATATAAGCTTCAAGTTCCCGATAGCCAAAATTACAAACAGCACAATCACAAAATCCTAAGTCCTTCTTCCCTTCAGCAAATAGCCAAACAAGATTGACAAAGAGGGGGAAGGTCATATCATGCCACCTCATTGCTGAATGGATTGCACACCAATTAATCACATCGTCATTTGATGGTGTTTCTTTAGTAGCATCCTTTTTCTTCGTTCTTTTCGAGGCTTTCTTTTGATTGACTGGTGGTAGCAATTCAGTTTTATCTGTCAAATCAACCCCACACATTCCACAATAATGAGCCTCTGGTGGGTATTTGAATCCACATATCTCGCAGACATTTTCCATGATTCAGAGAGTGTTGTAGTGATTAATGTCAATCTGCCGCACGGTCAATTCGGTATAAAAATAGCCTTACACTTTTTCACCTGCATTTCTGCGCGAGCAGAAAAATACGTGATTTGAGGGCTCCTTTTGACACCCGGCTGAGGCTTTGGATTTGAACATAATCCATGAATCGCCCATTTTTTCACTTATGCCCAGATTGTTCAGCAAAATACCTATTATTTGCGCCCCAACCCATTCACACCTGCGGAACCTCAAGATCTTCCCCTTTTACTCCGATAACCCGGTTCCAGAATAGCTGATTGAGCACTTCCATATGGACAAGGGCCCCTTTATTCCGGGTATTCAGAACCGATGCGCCTTTGGAAAAAAATGCTGCCCCCAAGAGGATTTCTTCACTATCAATATTTAAATTGAGAATATTCTCGAAATTGAAGTATTTCCATGCTTCTTTGATCTCGGGCAGATCAATACGCTGAGGGGGTGTTTTAAGTCTCTCCAGCGGGATGACATGGATCTCGGTCAATTTTCCCGGGAACTTTTTACGGAACTCTTCTTCGAGACCAGGAGATGATGAGAGGATGATTAAGCGAAAAGGAATATCCCTGACAGTTATATGGTCCAGCACCGGGATATATCGTTCCCCAAGAATAATTGAGATATGGCGCTTTGCTTTTCGGAAAAGATCCTGAATCTTTTGCTCGATATTCGCATCACCGTAGATGGTCCAGAGCGGTTCCTCCATATCACTCCTTATATGCTTCTTTTCGAGTTTTTTCAATTCCAAGAGAGCCAGTTCCGATGCCTTTTCATGATCCCGCATGAGGATTGAGAGAGCCGTTTCAGGGGAGATTGCACGATACTTTAAAGGTTTGGAATATTGTTTTACCGCAAGTCCCCGGCTATCCAGGTGCCTGAGCGCCGTGTATACACTGGGTTTTGAGAGTGACAGATACTCGACAATCTCTTTTGCCTCTGCATGATCGAACAGGATCAACGTGGCAAATACCCGTGCTTCGTCATTCGTCAGTCCGAGAGTGTTGAGGGAGGAAACAAGTGCAGGGGAAATATTTTCCATATCAGTGAGTTCACATCCGTGTTTTATTTAATTTACCAGAACTATGGTTCAGGACATCACCAGAGTTGGTTGGTTTTTTATCATTAGTTGTAAAAATATTTACAACTTTTTAAGCTAGTTTTATATGGATCCGAATAGACATTACTGGTTCAGTTATTGCAACCGAAATGAGGACCAAACAATGTTCAGAATTAGTACGCCGGTTTCAGAATCCGGCTCACGAACGAAGGTTTCGGGTAACAACAGGCCTGAAACATCGCTCTGGCATATGCTGGGACCGGTATGTCTTATTGCCATTGTCCTTGCATGCTTTGCGATCACACCGGTGAGCGCCGGTGAACGGTATATGACGGGTTCTCCTGAGCTGACTGCTGCTGTGTCGGGGACGAATGAATTCAGCCCTGGAGATAGTGTGGTTATCGCAGTCCAGCTACAGAACGAAGGGCTTAACGAACTAAAATTCGTTGGGTCCGGCATTATCGACCGGGATGATCAGCCCAACACTGCAAAATTGATTACGGCAGCACTTGGATCCGGGGACTCCCCGCTCATCATAAAGAGCGATCCCCAGATGATCGGTGACCTGAAGGGGGGAAGCAGCACCATCATAAAGTTCAATGTGAAGATCCCGACGAATGCAAGGGTCGGCACATATGATCTTCCCCTGAACCTCGATTATAAGTATCTTTGGATGGCCGAACAAATGGGGACCGATAGTATCCAGTATTTCTATAGAGACGTGAAAGAGGCTCTCTCTCTCCCGGTGAAGATTAAGCCGGTGCTCCAGTTCTCAATCATATCGGCCGATACCGAGCACCTCAACGCAGGGACGGAAGGATACCTCACCCTCGTAATCAATAACAGCGGCCAGGAAAACGGGAGGAAAGCGATCGTGAAGATTGCCCAAAACGACAATAGCATGATCATCCCCACTGATTCCAGTTCCTATATCGGTGACTTCCCTGTCGGGTCAGAAATTACCTCTACCTTCAAGATCGCGGTGAAAGATGAGGCCGAGAGCAAGACGTACCCCCTCGATGTATATATTAACTACGAGAACTCTGAAGGGGACATTGTCGATAGTGAACGAACTACCGTTGGGATACAAGTCGGGGGAAAGACAGAATTTGCGGTAGTCTCAGAACCCATCGAGATCGCATCTGGCCAGAAGAGAGCGGTTACCGTCCAATATAAGAATACCGGCAATGCACCAGTGTACAGTGCCCAGGCCCGTATCAGTGCCGTTGACCCCTTTACCAGCAACGATGACACTGCATTTCTTGGAACCATCGCACCCGGTGAAATGAAGAAGGCAACCTTCGAGATCTCGGTTGACAGTACGGCGATAAAGAAAGAATACGGACTGGATTCTGAGGTGCGATACCGGGATGCCCTTGATAACAGTATCATATCTGATCCTATAAAGGTCAGGATAGAAGTGGTCGAACAATCCATTACGGGACTCTATCTCGTGATTGGTCTCATCGCAATGGGAATCATCAGCGGCGGGTATTTCTACCACCTTCGCCGCCAGAAAGGAAACGGGGAAGTGAAATCCGGATAATTTTTCCGGAATCCCGCACCGGACCATGAGTTATAAAAAGAGGACGTTCCTGATTACGCATGATAGACAGGATTTTTGAGGGTATTGCCCACACGATCAACCGCAAGCCGCTCCTTGTAGCCGGGCTGATAGTAGCGCTTTTCTGTGTTGCCGTCTTCGGAATGACCCAGATCACCATGGAGAGCGGATGGAAGACATACATGGATGAGAATTCGAAAAAGGGAATCGTCTATGCAGAATACATCGAGAATTTCCAGCCCGATTCGACTATTATTCTTATCATTGAGACCAGCGATCCCCTGAATCCCGCGATCCTCTCTTTTATCGACGATTTAGAGACGGATATCCGGCAACAGGCAAATATCGAGGGAACGTCGAGTATTGTCGAGGTCCTGAAAAGTGCCAATGATGGGACTTTGCCCACGTCCACGGCAGAGATCGACAATATTGTCGGGGCGCTTCCAACGGCCACACGCAATCTTGTCGTTCCTTCGAACAGTCTTACCCTTGTCCAGGTCCAGCTTGACAAGAGCGTATCCGAAGACGTCCAGCGGGCTGCAATGAATAACGTGATATCGCTCGTGGAACATACCGAAAAGCCTCCTGGCGTTACTGTGGAATATTCCGGGCAACCTGCATTCATGCAGCAGATGGAAGAGGGACTTTCAAGCAACATGGCGATCCTGATCGGGGGCGCCATGATCCTCATGATTCTCGCGATGGGGATCCTGTTTGCCTATGTCCGGTATCGTTTTATACCTGTCCTGCTTGTCGGGATTGGGCTCGTGACCTCGCTTGGCCTGATGGGTCTTGCCGGTATCGGGCTGAACATGGCGGTGATCGGGGCATTCCCGGTCCTTATCGGGCTCGGCATCGATTATGCAATCCAGTTCCATGCAAGGTTCGATGAGGAAGCAAGGAAGGGTTCGCTCGAAGATGCGGTGTTCATGACAGTAACAAAGACCGGCCCCGCGGTCCTGTATGCAATGCTCGCCACCTGCATGGGATTTGTTGCCATGTTCATCTCCGAGGTCCCCATGATCCGGGCGTTCGGTCTCGTGGCGATCATCGGCATCTTCACCTCGTACTGGGCTTCATGCATAGGGGTCCCAACCCTCTGCCTCCTGCTGAATTACAAACCGAAGAAGCCTAAAACCGAGACCTGCTACGCAGTCGGAACCGATGCATGCGATTTTGTCATGGATGACCCCAAAAAAGGAAACGGGAAGAAAGAGTCCTTCTCCTACGGCAAGTTCCTCACGGACGTCTCGGTGAAGATTGCAAAAAAACCCCTGTCTATTCTCCTGGTTCTCGGCGTCATCGCAGGGCTTGGTTTTATGATCGACCCCTCTATTCCGATCCAGACGAGCGAGGATTCGTTTGTCCCCGGTGATATGCCTGCAAAGATCAATATCGACAAGGTTACCAGGATCATGGGTTCGACGAGCACGGCGGATTTCTATGTTAGGGGGTATGGGACCGATCTCGACACCATCGTGTGGATCCAGAAGTTCCAGGACTACGAACTCTCCCACCATCCTGAACTGACCGGGGCAAGCAGTATTGTCACCACAATACGCTCATATAATGGCGGAGTTATGCCGGAAACGCAGGCAGATCTCGACGAGGTGCTCGGTTCCATCCCAGAAGAGACAAGGAACGAGTACCTGAGCGGTTCCCTGAGCGGGGTGATAAAATTCAGCACGATCGACCTGGACATGACCCAGCAAAACACATTGAAGCAGCAGATGATCGATGACATCACCTTCCTGGAACCACCTGCCGGGATCAGTGTGGCTCCGGTAGGAAGTTTCGATCTCTACACCACACTGTTATCAACACTGGCAAATTCCAAGGAGGCCATGACTTACCTTGGATTTATCTTTGTCTTCATCTTCCTGGTCCTTGTCTATCGTCATCTTCATGCGGTCACCCCCATGATCCCCATCATCTTTATCGTCGGGTGGAATGCCGTGGCCATGTATCTTCTGGGTATCGCCTATACCCCGTTGACGGCAACTCTCGGCTCGATGACGATTGGAATTGCGGCAGAGTATACCATACTTGTCATGGAGCGGTATGCAGAAGAAAAGGAAAGCCTGGGTGATAATCTTGCGGCAATTCAGGAGAGTGTCCATAAAATAGGGACTGCCATCACGGTGTCCGGCCTCGCGACCTTCACTGGATTCTCGGCGCTCTGCCTCGCCACGTTCCCTATCATCAGCAATTTCGGGTACACCACGCTCATTGCAGTCGGCTTTTCACTTTGCGGGGCAATCTTTGTCATGCCTGCGGCGCTTTCTATCATGGGGAGATTTGAGAAGGCGGCATCCCCGGGAGATAGTACTTCATTACTTCAGCAACTGGATGAGGGAAAAAATGGGTGATTATTGATCCCTCATATGTAAGAGTTTTTTGCCTTTGTTGGGGGGTCATAATACTATTATAGACGTAACAGTAAGGTAGTGTTCTGCAGGATTCTGTCATTTATTCTTCTTCTTATTGTTGGAAAATAAAAAATAAGTGCCGCGATGGATGCAATTCTTTCTCTCTCAATCAACAAGAGTTTCTGTTGATATTTAATTTGATGAGAAATTGGACTGCCACACGGTAATTTCACCATAAATATCACCGTCCACTCTTTCAATCGCATTCGGGTGCTTGTGAAAAAATACGTCATCTGCGGGTGTATTTGATCGGCTGGGGCTTGGGGAGTCCAATTTCAAATCCAAAATTTTCTAAATCCTTTCATAGGACTTTTTTTGGAAGAATCTTCCACATTGACTGACCACCAGATGCGATTCTCGAGCATGAAGCCGGAATCTCATGATCGGTTGTGGCGCGAAAGCACAGCCATGGTCGGCGTCGAGTATGTGGCAGGGCGAGAAGAGGTCTATCTCCAAATGCACTGCGGCGCCGTTATGGCGCCAGTAGCAGGCCCTTTGCGAACGCCTGGGCCTTTTCCAGGTCCTTTTCATTCGGACACCCCTTCCTGATCCCGCCGATGAGCTTGAACGCTCCATAGGTGTCGAACCCGGGGCAGGCGAATTCGCCCTTGATTGCGAACCCTTTCTGCACAAGGGCAGCCCGGAGCTCCCGATGCATGGTTTTCTTCGCACCGCCGCTCGTGGAGAAGACGAATGCCGATTTGCCCTGCTGCGGCAGTCCGGCAACGAAGTCCAGCAGCGTTTTGTGGTGTTTGCCATGGTAGATGCCCGACCCGAAGCCGATCAGGTCGTACTCCGCCAGCATAGCCGGCTCGACCTCCTCTACCTTCCGGGGGTCCGCGCCTATCGCATCTGCCATGGCCTCTGCCACTTTCTGGGTGTTCATATGGTGGACTGACTTGTAGATGATTAACGTCTTCATTCTCTCAACCTTCAAAGATCCCGGTCAACCTCTGTTTCAGCACCACCGACATAATAATTCGCATGTGGCAGGCATGTCAACAGTTGATATACTGGCTGTCAGGGAAATTGCCCCGATTTCCACACTTCCTTCCGGAACTCTCTTTCATTTTTTTGTGGTGTCCCCTGACGTTTTCCTGCTCACTGAAGTTTACTGCCTTTCCAGACATCCCTGCCGCGGTCCGTGATATCATCCGGCAGGGCTTCAAGCTCGAACGGGTACGGAGCAAAGAATGTCTGATCCATGAGACTTGGATCCTGGAACCGTATCACCCACGAACGGAGCAGGTCTCGGGGCTCTGCAAGGGTCGCATGGCCTGATGTGTACCGGTCAATCAACCTGAGACAATACGATTTTTCTTCGTTCGTGACGCGGTTTTTGAAATGCCCGAGCACATGCTGGAGAACGTTGACATTATTGGTATAACGGGGGGCCTTTTTGAGTGAGGAAGAGAGCAGTTCATGGTATTGGATAAAGAGTGCTTCCGGTTCCATCTTGCCCCGTATCGCGACAAGCTGTCCCATCCTGCGCATGTTCTGCTGATGACATGCCAAAAGGAGGAGCTTGTTTGCCGCATGGAACCGGGCAAGGGCCTCGCGATCCATGGCTTGTTCCAGCGTGCGGAATGCTGCATGGGTGAAGATGCCGGTGAAGAAATGGTCACGAATGCGTGAGTTATTCAGGCGGAGTTCGTCTTCGATTGGCAGGTGGGAGAACCTCTTCAGCACTTCCCGTGCAAAAAAGCCTGCGGTCTTCTCTATCGCCGCTGATTTTTCAGCAGAGGGATAGACCCTGACATTCCGGATCCCGGACGTGGGCGATCCACCTTTCAGGATAAAACCATCGACAGGGACGAGATTATCCAGGAATTGCCTGGAGAAACTGTTCATCTCACCGGTCACATCCCTGCCTGTCGCAGGCTGGACGAGGTGATCGACACCCCCTGTCCGGACGATCCTGACCGTCGCCCGCGGTATCCCGAGATCAATCTCAACCTCCGGGCACACCGGCACAAAATCAGCAAACGATTTCAGGTGGTCCACCGTAGGCGAGGGTATCTTTGAGCCGTCGTACCGGCAGGGATCGAACTCGATACACCTGCTGACAACAAGACGTGGTCGTGAAAATATCCGTTCCATACAATGCCTCGTGTATCCTCTTTGTGGAGGAGATGCATGAATTCTTGGTCTTATCTATCCCTTAAATATGCATGGGGCCGAGAAGGTGACCAATATCCCCAAAAGGCCACCAGTCACTCTTAAAAAACAGCCATGTCTTGCAGGGAGACTACCTGGAGAGGCCTTTTCCGGGTGCGGCACTCCCTTTTCCTCATGGTTACGTAAACAGGGAACCGTCCGGAAACCAGTATGAAGACGCTCCTTTACCTTTTGTACCTGGTCCCGGAAACTCACCGCGAGGATCTCGTTTCGTGCAGGGCCCCCCGGGGATGCGTGGATTTCCCGGAAAAGAATGCATTACCCGGTGTTAATGTGTCCACTCGATGATCTTTATGTCAGGGCCGACGGCTTTGATGATACAATCCCTCATGTCGATATAATGGGGACACGGATAGCCGATTGGGTTTCCTTTGGTGATACATGACGCGAAGACGATCGCCTCTGCTCCCCGCTCGACCATCATCTTCGCCCGGGGTATCGCCCTCTTCCCCGGGCACCCACCGCATGTCACGAAGCCGACGATGTCGACAGGGCCCGTCTCCTTGAACGCACCCTTTCCCTCCTTTGTCACGATGAAATCCATGGTCGCCGGGCACATGTCCTCGGTCATCATGCAGCGGATTATTCCAATCTTCATATGTGGTAGTCATCCTGGCATCCGATAATCTCTTTGTTCGTGCACGTATCCCTGCCCGAACGAGGAGCGGAATCTCCTGTGAGGAATACCTGGCATGTACGCGGCCTTTTTGGCGCTCCAGCATGATGCATGAAATACATGTCCCTATATGTGATCTTCTCCGAACCGCTCCATCCGGAAGTCGGCGGGGCTCTGTTCAAGTTCCCGTGCGAGACCCTCGATACGGAACGAGGAATCATGGGTTCTTACAGGAATTGACAAGCAAAATAGACGCCATCTGTGTGCGGATTGTCATCTTGTGCGACATCGGGATGCCCTGCTTGGAATAATTCTGCCGGCTGCAATGAAGCGCTTCTTCAGCGGTATATTCATAAATCGGGCGGAATGCCCGGTTCAGACCACCTGGCCGTCGATTGATATCGTCACATCCTTCACCGGGATGGTCGCCCCCGAGTGTTCAAGGGCCTGGTTGACGATATACCGTATCCCGCTGCAGCAGGGGACTTCCATATGGAGAACGGTTATCGAGTTGATTGCATGGTGTGCGAAGATCCCGGCCAGTTTCGTGATGTACCCGTCAACATCCGAATCCAGTTTCGGACAGAGTATAATCACCACTTTATCCTTCAGGAATCGGCGGTGGAAGTCTGCGTACGCGAAGGGGACACAATCGGCAGCGATGAGCAGATCGGCATTGTCGAAGTACCCGGCATACGGGTTGATGAGTTTGAGCTGCACCGGCCAATGCCGCAACTCGGAATATAGTTCTCCCTGCTCTGTCGATTCACGGGATGGCCCGGGAATGCGACGTGCAGCAAATCCCGGGCAACCCGGGGAAGATGGGGGCTTTGGCTGTGCATGCCCCGGACGGGGTCCGGGAATGCTGTGAGGGGGTATGGGGATATTGTGCTCATTCAGGTAGTCAATCGCCTGCGTGTACAGCTCCTGCTCTCCATGTCCGAGGAGGTGTTCAAGATGGGCGGTGATAACCGCTGGTCCCTGCGGGACAACGTTGTCCATGACGGCCTTCTCGTCATAGGCACCGGCCTCCCGTTCAATGACCGTGATCGCTCCTTCAGGGCATGTACCCATGCAGGCACCAAGGCCGTCGCAGAAAAGGTCGCTTACCAGGCGTGCTTTCCCCTCAATCAGCTGCAATGCTCCCTCAGGACAATCAGGGATGCACTGGCCGCATCCCGTACACTTCTCCTCGTCGATATGAATGATCTTTCTTTTCATGGCGTTCACTTCAGGGAAATTATTCATCTGTTTCCGGCTTCTTCTCCGTCAGTTTCCGATACGTCTCCTCCCCGACACACTCCTGTGCATATGTACACCACTGGACACAGGAGAGAATATCATTGTAGACGGTGAAACCGCACCTGCTGCATTTCACGGAAACATCGTTTGAGAAGACCTCTATCTCCTCGCCGCACCGGGGACACTTTTTTATCGTCAGGGTCGGTGTCCGGAGGTTTGCCGCTCCGGGACAGCGGTCAAGCATGTTCCTTCTCCCACTGGCGGTATTCCTTCAGGAGTGCTTCTGCATACACGGCCACCTTCTTCGTCGGCACGTAGTTGAATTCGCTGACCCGTTTCATGATCTCTCCGGAGATTGCAGAACCATCGGTGAGCTGCAACTGTTTCACATTCTCGAAGATGAAATCGAGATGATCGATGCCTGTCTCCTTGCCGTCTATCAGGACCCGTTTAGTCTTGATCCTGTCCGGAGGAATCCCTCCACAGATCGAGCAATAATACCCGTCTTTCTCATCGCCTGCCATTGGATCAATCCCTGATCATGATCAGCATCATCTTGAACCTGGTGATCGCGGAGAGTGCATGCGGGGCGTTGGCTGGAAAGATGATCGTCTCACCTTCTTTCAACTGGAAGGTCTCTCCCGCGACCCAGACCTCGCATTCACCGTCAAGAATGGTGACGACAGCATCATACGGGGCGGTATGCTCAGAGAGCCCTTCGTCCTCGTCAAACGAGAAGAGTGTGATGCTTCCTGCCTTCCGGTTCACAACCATCCGGCTTGCAACCGTTCCGTCCTGGTAATTCACGAGGTCCTTGAGGACCAGCACCTTCCCCTTGAGGTCGTCACGCTTTTTATCCGGTTTATCGGTCGTTTCCGGAGATTCTGGTTTGAACTCCATGTCAAATCATCTTCTCGAATTCTTCATCTTCATGCGATAAAAAATCATAGGGGGTTTCAGGCCCCGACCATGCGGGCACGATCGGCCTGCACCGTGGTGCTGGGCTTGAGGTCGAACTCTTGACGAACACGTCCAGCACCGTGGACGACAAGAATGCCGGGAGCTTCGGGCAGAGCGTGATGCATTTTACCCCCGGGGAGAGCAGGGCGAGCAGGACCAGCACGGCCCTCTGCTCGTACCACGCGAATTTCCCCTCGATGGATCAATGTGAGTGGATTAGTGTTCCGTGTCCTGGTTATCAAGGTGCCGAAACCTAGTGAAGAGAGAAAATTGCTGTGAAGAAGGACACTTTTCGCTCTTCTGGACAAATTCGAAGACTACGATGTAAGGATGAATCCATGGGTTTTTCGGGTGTGAATCACCGGGTTCGCGGAAGTATGTCCTTCCCTGTCCATGCCGCGCCAGACTCGACATAATCGTCCACTATGTCGTAGTTCCCAATCTTTTCGTAGATGACGAATGGCGCAGGATACTGGAGAGAGAACCTGCAACCAATCTGAATTTTGTTCAAAAATTTGATAGTAACCTATTTGACTTCTGTTACCTATGTCAGAATCTATGTCAAACATAGCGTATTTTGAAGTTCCGGCAGATGATCTTAAGCGGGCAAAAAAATTCTATACAGAAATTCTTGGTTGGGAGTTTAACCCCAGCCAGGTGCCTAATATTCCGGTGGAATACTGGAATATCAGCACAGGGAAGTCCGCAAAAGATACACTTAATATGGGTGGATTGTATCAGCGGAAGGAACAATCGTCCCGTATACTGATGTACGCAGTGGTTGATGATATTGACACAGCACTACAAAAGGTGGAAAAGTTGGGTGGAAAAATCCTGAGCCCGAAAATGTCTCTTGATACCGTTGGGAATTTAGTCACCGTCATCGACAGTGAAGGGAACCTGATCGGGTTGTGGGAGCGGGAGAAGCACGCAGCATATCCTCATTCACGTTGAAATTTTATAAGACCGCGGGAGGCACGTTCATGGATCCCCCGCACCTCTGCTGCCTCTTTCGGGTCAATCGGGGGTACTCCAGGCAGGGACCATCCGTTCTGCCCACCTGCGATACGTTCGGGAGACAAACGATCTCTTTTTGCTGATGGTGGTCAGATTTCTGAAACAGATGTCCGCCGGAGAAAGACCCCTCATCTACCTGAACAATGCAGCAACCAGCTGGCCGAAACCACCCGGAGTTATGGAGGCGATCGCACAGTCTCTCTCCCTCCCGGTCTTTGGGTCGGGGAGGACGACCGGGACACAGGGCGAGGACTACATCACCCGGGCCCGGGAAAGCCTGTCGGCTCTTCTTGGAGCAGACACCCCTGAGAACCTTGTCTTCACCCATAACGCAACGGATTCTCTGAATATCCTTATATCCGGTTTTCTGGCAGGAATAAAAGGAGAATGCCATGTCCTGACCACGGCACTCGACCACAACTCGGTGCTCCGGCCACTCTACGAATATGATCAGCAGCACCGCATCTGCCTGGATATCATTCCCTTCGAAGGGTGTTCTATCCGGCCGGAAGCGGCCGAAGCAGCCATCCGGCCCGATACCCGGCTCATGGTCATGACCCATGGCAGCAACGTGCTCGGCTCGGTGCAGGACATACGAGCAATCGGAAATATCCTGCACGAGCATGGCATCTATTTCATCGTGGACGGCGCCCAGACTGCCGGGCATATCCCCGTCGGTCTCCGGGACCTCCCGGTCGATGCCTTCATCTTCACCGGGCACAAGGGTCTCCTCGGCGTCCCCGGGACGGGAGGATTTTTTCTGCGTGACCCGGAGGCCATTGCACCGGTCAGGTTCGGGGGGACCGGAACGGACTCGTTCTCGCTCCTTCATCCCCGCCGGATGCCGGAACGGTTCGAGATCGGAACCCATAATTACCCGGGTCTCGCCGCTCTTGCGGCCGGGGTGGAGTTCATCAGGGAAACAGGGATGGGATCCATCATGGAAAAGGCGGAGAGACAAACGGCGTTTCTCATCCGGGAACTGAAAGAAGAGTCGAACATCACGATATACAACGAGCATCCTGACCTGCCGATCATCGCGTTCAATATCGGGGGGCTCCAGAACGACGACGTGGGATTCATGCTGGCCCGTGGTTTCAACATCATCGCACGGACCGGCCTTCACTGTGCCCCGCTGGTTCACAGGGCCATTGACGGAGGGGAGGGATGCGTCCGGCTCAGCCTCTCGTGGAATACGACCGATGAAGAGTGCCGGATTGCAGCGGATGCCATACGGAGGATAGCCAGGAATGCGGATTCTACGGTCGGTCAGGCATAAGGTCTGTGCAGACGGCTCCTTTATGAAGGAGTTCCTCCTTGATTCCCCGGTAACGGATGGATTTTTCGCATATCTCAGGAACTTCGGGAAGGTCGAATCACTTCCCGGCGTCGGCGAGGGGTTCTACAAGTTCGAGAAACCGGACTGGTTCTCCATCAAGGGATTTTCCCGGGATACGACCGTCGAGGTCAGGTTTAAAAAAGAGGTGATGGACCTGACCGTCGACTTCGTCTATCTCATCTTTTCCACGTACAGGGGAGAAGGGGAAGAGATCGATCTTTCGGTCCTGAAACGGCGGGAGGAGGCCATAGGGGAACGTGTCCGGAAACGTCTTTATGGGGCATGAAAACCGTGTCAGATGATATATTCGAGAGATATGCCGATGACTATGACCGGTGGTTCGATGAGCACCAGGAGGAGTACCTCGCAGAACTCTCCCGCATCCGTCATATCTTCCCACCACACGACTCCCGTGCAGTTGAAATAGGGGTCGGATCCGGGCGGTTTGCTGTGCCCCTGGGAATCAGGATCGGGGTCGAACCGTCACGTGCCCTCTGCCGGATGGCACACCAGAGAGGGATCGGGGTCATCCGGGGCAGGGTCGAGGATCTCCCGATCAGGACTGAATCCTGTTCTTCCGTCCTCTTCGTCACGATCATCTGTTTCCTGGACGATCCGAGAACGGCATTCAGGGAAATTCACCGAATCCTCTCCCAGGAAGGATTCCTTGTTATCGCCTTCATCGAACGAGAGGGAAAGATACACCGGAAGTATCTCCTGGGTGGTGGAAAAGGGCGTTTCCTCTCCCGTGCCCGGTTTTATTCGCAGGAAGAAGTGTGTGCATTCCTCAGTGATACCGGGTTTGACGTGAAGAAGGGAGATGCAAGGGCGGGTTTCTGTGTTATTGCGGCACAAAAGATTTGAGGGTGCGTGTTTGCACATCCAATCAGGTAGGAAAACCACCGTTCCAATACAATTATTTTCACCACATCCACACTATCAGGCATGGAAGGCCTGAACAAAAAGCGGATGCTCATCGCGCTCATGCTCGCGGCTTTTTTCGGGCTGGGCTGCGCGTATGGCACCTCAACAGCGGAGATTGAAGGATTCACCCCGACCCTGCCCTATCTTGCCACGATATTCTACGGCCGCCTGCTCATGGGCTTCATGATCGGCCTTGCCGGTGGCGTGACAATCCTGAAAGGTGAGACGCGGAACGCCGTTATCAGGGGTGCAGCCATCGGGATCATCTCGAGCATCGCCATATCATTCTATGGCGGCGGATCGATCTTCATCATGGCGGGCATCGTCTATGGGATCATAACAGATGTCGTTGCGACAAGGTTTCAGGAAAAGAGGAATTTTGAGTGACTTCCCTGCCTGGCTTTTCCTGCACGTGCTTATCGGGGAGGGGCACCTTATATCGCTGCACTGTATGATGCCGGCTGTTTGTGAAAAACAATTGGGAAAAAGCCCAATACAGGTGAATTGACGGCATCTCCCTGGTTTAAAAAAGATGTCTTGATCGTGGCAGCCCGGGAGGATCTGGTTCTTACTCACGCTTCCGTCGTGTGATCAGCACCATCGCGAGAACCACACCTGCAAGGCCGATATACCCGAGGGGTGCGGTTGTCGGTTCAGGTGAAGGCATCGTCGTCGAGGTGACGGGTACCGTGGACGGGGAAAACTTCTGGATCCTGTTGATCGCCCATTCTGTCACGTAGACATTGCCGTCCGAATCGATGGCGATTCCTGTCGGCCCGGAAAACTGCCCTGCCTCATCCCCGGTGGATCCCCATGCCGCGAGGAAGTTGCCTCCGGAATCAAACTTCTGGATGCGGTTGTTGCCCCAGTCGGAGACGTAGACATCGCCCGCTGCATCGACGGCAATATCGATGGGATAGTGGAACTCTCCCTCTCCGTCGCCCGGACCGCCCCAGTCAAGGAGGAATGTTCCGGAAGAGTCGAACTTCTGTGTCCGGTTGTTCTGGGTGTCGGCGACGTAGATGCTCCCGTCGGGTCCTGCCGCGACAGCCTCGGCATAGCTGAACTCACCAGACCCGGTGCCCTCTGACCCCCAGGCCGTCAAAAAAATACCATCAGGGTCGAATTTCTGGATCCGGAAGTTCGCAAAATCGGTCACGTACATGTTGCCCGAGCTATCGACTGTTACATCGGTTGGGAAGCTGAACTCACCGGAACCCGAGCCAATGGTCCCCCAGAGATCCAGGAACTCTCCGTTCTCATCAAAGACCTGGATCCGGTGGTTGTAGTTGTCCACGACATATACATTCCCGGACGGATGGATTGCGATACCGGTCGGGTGGTTCAGCTCGCCGCCCTCGTCGTAGCCCTCCACGCCCCACGTCGCCACAAACGTTCCGGACGAATCGAATTTCTGTATCCGGTGGTTGCTCTCGTCAACAACGTAGATATCTCCGTCGGAATCGACCGCGATTCCGTAGGGGCCCATGAATTCACCCTCTCCATCACCTTCTGCTCCCCACACTGCCGAAACCTCGTAAGGCTCCTGGCCGGATACTGCCGGAATGGCTGAAAGTGCGATGATGGAGAGAATGAACAACAATATAACTGGTTTCATGACTGATATCCTCCGAAACATATCTGCAGCGTCCTGCTGCCAATTGTCTCACCCCTGTGGTAGGAGGCGTGACCGTGAATACCCATGATCGGTGTTTCATCCAGAAAATCATTCTGGTCCGGGGCCGTGTATAATGAAAACACGAGCGTTTGTTGATGCGAATTTTTATCTCCGTGCCAAATCCGCGATTCACACTTTTGCCAGGAGCTCATTCGTATAGCTTCCGGGATCAACAATTATTTATGAGGTGGTGATAAGCGCTGATTACTGCCGCATCCACCAGGGTGATCTTTTGCGGTACTGCCGGCAGTGGAGAGTTAGGACCATGAAAAGAGCAATCAGCATTGGAATCATTGCCATGCTTGCAATGACTGCATTCACGGGAGTTGCAGCAGCTTCTGGAGACGAAAACCACTGGGGAGTGGTTGGAGAACAACCCGCGCCGGGATCGGATGATAATCCGGGTCCGGGCGTTCCAAGCCCCCCGGATGCTCCCACCTGGCCCCCGAGAAGCGGACTCGATCCGTAAATAAACCATTTTTCCTTCGCTGAATGGGCAAGGAAAAGAACAACCGAAAAAATTTTTGGCTTCTCGTTCTCACGATCTTTGCAATGCCCGCTCTTCACCGGGGGTGAATTCTATCGAGAAGAAGGACTTTCCGCTTGCCTGTATCATCATCGTCATTGTCGCTGCCGCATGCGTAGTGCTTGCTGTAGTGATCGGTGCCATCCCAGTCACCACACCAGAGGAGCCCGATCTCCCCATGATTTTTTTCGTCTACAACCTGGACCGGGAGGATCACTCCTACACAGATACTGCATACCGGGGGCTCATCGCTGCGCAGGAAGACATGGACTTCAGAACGCGGGAATTCGCCACTCCTGACTTCGAGACTTTGTCCCCGCAGCTCGCAACCCCGGACCCTGAAAGACCCGGGCTCGTCATCACCGTCGGCTACATCTTTGCCGATCTCTCATGCCGTCTTGCTGATGAGAACCCCGATGTCATGGTGCTTGCCATCGATCAGCCCGGTCCGGGTTCAGAAAACATGAGGTCATATGAGATCACGTCGTACGGCTCGAGCTACCTTGCCGGCGTCCTTGCGGCATCAGCGACAGAGACCGACAGGGTCGGAATCATACTCGGGACACAGTCGGACCTTCTCGAAGGCTTCAGGCGGGGCTATCTCGAAGGAGTGTACGCAATAAATCCGGCGATCATCGTTGACCAGGAGTATGTCAGGGACAATTCCCCGCTGGGATTCGCCGATCCCGACAGGGCCGGGACCATTGCTTCCGGGATGTATGAAGGCGGCACCGACGTGATCTATGCGGTTGCAGGCCTCTCTGGTACAGGAGTCATCCATGAGGCAAAACAGCACCCGGGTCGGTACGTGATCGGTGTTGATTCCGACCAGACCCCTCTCGGGCCGGAGGTCGTGCTCGGTTCCGCGGTAAAACGGGTGGATCGCGTCGTGTACTCTGGCATCAGGGAATACATGGATGGAACGCTCTCCGGGGGCGAGACCATTGCCGGTTTTGACGAAGGGATGACCGGCCTCGTCTTCAACCCGAAATATTCCTCGTTTGAGCCTGCAGTCAGCGAATGGGAAGAGTCGGCCCGGGACGCGGAGGCCCGGTACCGTGCATCACGGGAACATCCGACTGCAGTTTTTTGATGTGCAGGGGAAATACTCCAACCGCGTGGAACGGGCCCGCCAGCGGCAGATTGTCTAATCTGCTGGATCGCACTGGAAGCGAAGCTATTCCGGAGACCTTTTGGAAGAGTCATCAATACGGGAAGAACAGTACCATGTTCCGATCATCTGACAGGACATATTTATCCGGGGAATAAACTCCCGGGAACGACAACACGGCAGCGACGGGATACGACACCGGTATACCGGGATCCGCACCATGATTGCCAGGTTACTCGACCAGGTCTGAATTCACTCTTCCGGTCCTGTGCACGAATGCCGGATTGAACCAGGTCCTGCGTTTTGAGGGTATACTGATATGGTACCCGATTCTGTCGTAGAGAATTGCGGCAGGTCTGGATACAGGCCTGATCCACCCATGAAAAAGGGTGGGCCGGGGTTTGTTCACGCCTTCTTCAGCGAGTCGACGGCAACCATGAACGGCTCGCCGGTATCAAGATAGGTGAGCTCGATCTCGTTCCCGTTGATGGTCCCGGAGGAGATCCCGCCACCATGCTCGACGATGGTCAATGTCATGCCGTCAGGGCTGATGATGCCGGCAAATGCCTTGTCCTCCCAATGGAAGACCTGGTTTGAAAATGTCATCACGCCTGAGAATACCCTGTCGTGCTGTTCGGTCACCATCATGGTCATGGTCTCTTCGGAGAAGTTTGTGTATCCCGTCCCCTCGATATACCCGTACATCGTGCCGCTCCAGTTCCCGAGGAGGTCCGAAGTTACATGAACTGTCGGGGCCGGCTCCTGGGACGTGGTTGTGCACCCGCACATGAATAACGCGAGGATGAGGAATCCCATGCATACGATAACGTTCTTCATACCATACCTGTACGGTAATACTGGAGATAAACCCGTATTGTTCATTCCGTCCGTGCTGGTCTCTCGAAATCTCCCTGGATACAAGAATGCTCGCAATGGACAATCCGGGATCGGTGCCTTCCTGAATTTTCTGGATATTCTCCGATCTGCAGGAGACATAACCGCCCATCATAAATGGTCCAGATATGCTCGGCGAATGCCTGTATCGGGCGCTGGCAAACCGATATTGTTATGTATGGATTTGTGCATACCGCAACAAAAAGAGAAAATCCCCTGGCATTTTCCCTGTGAATAATCAGGAGCAGGGCGGCCATCCAGGGCAATTCAATCTTGAACACAATCGTATCCGGGAGATGGGGTTTTTGGAAAAAAATGGTCCGGCGGTACCAGAAAAACGCTTCGTGTCCGGCGTCCAGAAAGAGATCCTGGTGTTCATCGGAATCACGTTTTTTCTTACGTATGCGTTCGATCTGTGGCTGATGCTCACATTTGGCGATATCAGCAGAGTGCCGCCGTATAGCACTCTTGTACAGATGCTGATCCCTGCGGCGGTCGCAGTCACCTGCCTCATGGTATTCAAGGACCGTACTGTTACGCGCTCCACGAAGTTGTTTTTCACAATCTTTTCACTGATTGCCATGGTGTTTCTCTGGGAGATGATCATCGGCCCCATCCTGCCGGCACATCTCTTTACGTTGCCGATCTACCGGTTCATGCCTCCGTTCTCTGTCATCATCTCGATTGCGGGCATTCTCGTTCTCATAGGTATGAATCTGCGAAATGGGTCGCGTGAAGAATTATATCTCTCCGGGCTGTCTTTTGGGAAGAATTTCAGGTACTATGCCCTCATACCGGGATTATTCACAGTCCTTTTCTCTGCGGTCTATTATCTGAATCATACCTTCAGGTGCGGAGATCCTATCATTGGATTTAGTCTGGAGGAGTTCTGGGCGGGTCTTGCTGTCAATCTTGTTGTCGGTTTTTGTGTCGGATGGATCTTCTACTTCGGTGAAGAATACGGCTGGAGGATTTATCTCCAGGATCGTCTCTTTAGCCTGTTCGGGGGACTCAAAGGTGTCCTTCTGCTTGGACTTATCTGGGGGCTGTGGCATTCCGGCCTGATTCTCATGGGCATGAACTATCCGGGACAGCCGTTCCTTGGTAATACTGTTATGATACTGCTCACGGTTGTAATGGGAATCTTTTACAGCATTGCCGTGCTGAAAACCGGCAGCGTCTGGATTGCCGTGTTCCTGCACCTTATCACCGATACCATGGAGCCTCTTGCATGGTTGTACCTCTCCTACCCTTCCGATATGATATTCTCGTTCGGAACAGGGATTTATGGGATCGTCATTATGGGTATCATTGCAGTTATCCTTCTCCGCTGCGATGTCTGGGAGAAAGCCGGTCAATTAATCGTAAAGAGACAGAAGGGAGAACCCTAGAATCTAATCAAAAACAGGTTTTTTTTTCTACTTGCCGCTACCCCCGACGATCAAGACCCTGTTGTCATATCCGGTCACTCCTGGAATTAGCAGGTTCGTGGAGTTTTCATTTTTCATCCTTCAAAAAAAGTGCTCCAGATGTTTGCAGCGGACCTGCGAAAATGTCATAAAAATCCATTTCGCGCCTTTTTCGGCCTGATATGCCATCATTTGTGAGCCCGAAAAAGTGCCAATACCTATTTATTGCGGAATCGAGAAGTCTTGGTCATCGAGAAGAGGTGAGACTAAAACATGGACAAGTTCGAGGAAATGATGCAAAAGATGGAGCAGAAATCGCCGGAAGAGAAGAAACAGGCGATGGCAAAGAACCGGGCGATGTGCATCTGTGCGGGATGCCCCAGTTACAGTTCGTGCATGAAAGAGAAAGACGAACTGCTCTTCTGCGCCACGAAAAAGAGCACATGTTCAGTAGAGATGGAAGGCTGCATCTGCCCGAATTGTCCGGTCACGGGCATGATGGGATTAAAACATGCATATTATTGCACGAAGGGCTCAGAAAAGGAAATCCGGGGGATCTGATCTCCAGACCAGGATTTTTTTGGCTCTTCGTTACTGGTGTGGGTAGGATTGATGAACCGGATACAAATTGTTGGGGCTATCCGCCTCCACACCCCCATGTGCGATGCCACGCCGCCTCCCGAAAAAATACCGCGAGCCTTTCCGCCCTCGACCCGGGGGACCTGCGGTCACTTCAGATTCAAGTCAAAATTTGAGCAATTGGGTATGAGCTATGTGAGGAGGCTCCGGTGGCGGTTGAACTGACTGAATTGGTATGTAGATGACAATTCGATTCAGTCTCCCCACAAAAAACAGCGAGGAGGCATTTTTTTCTCCTTACAGGGACTCCTGCTTCAGCTGGTATGAAAGCCGCAGGGAACTGTGGATGAGATTTTGCAGGTCTTCCTGGGTATACTTGTTCCGCTGGATCTGGTTCCAGTCCTGTGTGGTATCCTCGTCATTCTCCCCGACCCACGAGGCGATAGCGACATCCGGGATATGAAATCCGAGCCATGAAAAGAAGTTCAGGAGGTTTCCGGCGACGTGCTGGATGCCGTCGACATGCCCGATGATGATCAACCCTGCGACCTTCTTCTGGATCATGCGGTTTCCAAACCATGAATACTGGTTCTCTATGCAGTTCATCCGCTCGACAAATTTCTGCACCAGCGCACTGTGATTGTTCCACCGGATCGGTGTCGCGAGAACGAGGATGTCGCAGTCGAGGACTGCATCGTATACCGTCTGCATCTCGTCATCCGAATACTTGAGTGAGCTCTGGCAGGGATAGGTACAGTAAGAAGGATTCTCGGAATAGTTCCCTTCGCAGTTGTAGATTTTGTGGTCTTTCAAGCGGATGAATTGGGTTATACAGCCATATGCCGCGTACTGCTCCAGTGCCCTCTGCAGCAGCCGTTCCGACTTCGACATGCCGGCCTGCTGCCGGCTCGAACCCGATATTCCAAGGACTTTTATTCCTTTCGCTTTCTCCGGGGGGAGGGGCTCGATGGTCCCGATTCCGAATTTTCGTCCAACAAGGGGGGCAGGCATAGATATCCATTGACGGCCAGATGATTTGGAATTAGCGGTCCCGGGCGAACTGTATCAAAAACCATTGAAATTTTCGTATTTCTGAAAGCAGGATCGTGCAGTAAAAAAAGGAACCGGGAAGATTCGATTGCCGCCATACCGCAATCTGCGGTTTTTCTTTCCGCACGAACCCCGGGAGATGTAAATTGATCTTTTTCAGGAACCCGGGGTTGATGAAAAAACCTGGTTTTCGCACCCTTCATCGGAAGATTCAGAAATTTTTTTGGGAAATTGGGACGCCTCTTTCCATCTCTCCCTGTCCGGCCGGGGATCCACGTGATTGTCTCTGGCAGCCAGATGAAATATTCACTATGAAATGAATAGCAATTGTCTCTCTCAAGGAGATCCAGGGAAAGAGGGTTGCCAGGCACGGCTTCCCGATATGGGCACAGTGGAGATCGCCTGATAAACCAATAATATAACCAGTGAATCTCATTATACCATAATGGATGACAGGATGAACACTAACCGAATAGTGATAGAACTGCGCCACCTGGATCTGGGTGAGATGGCCTGCGGGAGATGCTCCGATACGGGAGAAAACCTCCTGAATGTTATATCGGAACTGGGAGGGGAGCACGTACTCGATGACGTTGAAGTGGAGGTGATAAACATCCTCCTCCCTCCGAATCGGGCTGATGAATCGAATATCGTGCTCATGAACGGAATACCTCTCGAAGAAATCCTCGATGAAGAGATTGGGTCAGCGGGATGCGGCGTCTGCTCGGATTTCTGTGGGGAACAGGACCTCCACTATTCCCGGGATATTTTATCGGCAATACCAAAAGAGGTGTTTCGGGAAGCAATATTGAGGGTTCTGATACGGGAAAGGGCGGGATGATTACGCATCAATGTTTTTTTTGATCCGGTGAATCCTGCCGGACAACCTCCATATCATTTTCTGTTGGGGGGTGAATGGCATTTTTAGATATCATCATCAATTTTTGGTTCAGAAGAAAACGATGAGGATAGAACCTTTCTTATGTGATACCATGAAACCCTTCCAGAAGGAAAAAGGATGATTCTTGTGGGGAGATGAACGGGCATGGCAATGGATCCGCTGCTGGTGGAAATCGGGGACTATGCCATCCTCTTCTTCGTCGTCACGAGCATTGCCGCGATGGGCCTCGACCTGACCGTCAGAGAGATAATTGAGCCCTGGAAGAAGAAGGGACTCCTCTCCATATCGCTTATCGCCAACTTCGTTGTGGTACCACTCTTTGCACTGCTGATCATGAAGATCGTACCCCTGGATATCGATCTCGCAACCGGTCTTATCATCGTTGCCGCTGCCGCAGGGGCTCCGTCGTTGCCGAAGGCGATGGGTATCATAAAGGGAAATGTGGCATATGCCGTGGGCCTGACCATGATCCTGATCCTCGCAACCATTGTATACATGCCGATCATGCTCCCCTACCTGATCGAGGGCGTTTCGGTCGACCAGACCGGCACCGCTCTCTATCTCGTCATCTTCATGCTCATCCCGCTCGTCGTCGCGATGGCGGTCCGGAAGCTTGCACCGGCAGTCGCCCGGAGGCTCTACCCTGTCATCAACCGGGGATCAGATCTCTCGATCATCGCGGTCCTCCTCCTCTATTCAACAGCCCTTTTTACGAGCGACTTCTCGATCAGGGCCGGAGCCCTCCTCGGTCTCGAAGGAATAATCGTTGCAGTCCTCTTCATCCTCGGATCGTTCCTGATCGGGTACCTGATGGGGGGACCTGATCTCAAAAACCGGGAAGTCCTCGCATTCGGAACCGGTTTTCGGAACGTATCAGCCGCTTTGGTGGTCATCTCGGCCAATTTTGAGGACCCCCAGATCCTGTTCATGGTGCTCGTGATCGCGATCTTTGGGATCGTCTTCATGATGATCTTCGGTGGAATCCTGTACCGGAAGAACAGACGACAAATCCGGAAAACTGAATTGTACTGATCGCTTCTGGAGGGTCTTCGGGCCCCTGTTAAGCCGATCTCGCAGAAAGAAATACTGGATCCAGACATCCGGATCCCCTGATGTTTGCCGGGAGTGTGCTTATGCCTGGAGGTGGCGATTCCAGACTTCTTCGCAGGGAAAAAAGCAAGTAGAAAAAAATAGATTGGTTCTATAATATCCTGACCGCTCCCTGCCCGATGAGGGAGGTGCCAATCTCTGATACGGCCTCGCTTCGTGAGGACCCTTTTATCACGAAGAGAGTTTCCCCGCTCATGAAGGCCGCCGTGTTGAGTGTCTGCCAGGACCTGGTTACCATCTGAGCCTCCGAGATGGCCGCACGCATTGCGTCGGTGTCTGAGAATCCCAATGCCAGGACCTCGACTCGATCGTTCTGATCGGGCGAACTGCACCGGGAGGAGAGGAGATACAGCATGGCACTCGTGACCCCTGAGATCTTTACAGACACCGGATCCGAGGAGCAGACCTCCATTCCGGCAGACGCTGCGGCGGTCTGGACCATATCGGAGCCTGTCCTGACTGATACGTAGGGGCTTGATTCCGGCAGGGTCGTCCAGACAAGGATGGGCATGATCCCAAGAAAACAGAGGATGATAAGGACTGCTGCGACTTTGCTCGTGTGCACGGGTTTCGAATGCACAGGAGCACCTTCTGACATGTTGTTTTTGCTCATGGTTCACCTGTTTCAAGTTCGCACAATGTAATTTTCCGGTTCCCAGATATCGTTTTTGGTATAAACCGGAGAAAAAACGACATTTTGTTTTTTGTGGGAAGAAATTTATCTTATCGTATGCGCAGGGCTCACTATATCAACCTCCGGCAATCGATGTGCGGTCGTGCACAAGACATGAAAATACGTCGCCTCGCTGTTTTGTGTGGGGAGACTGAATCGAATTGTTGCCTGCATACCAATCAAGTCACTCACAACCGCCGCCGGGGTGTCCTCACATAACTCATACCCATTTGCTCAAATTTTTACTGTGAATCAGCCTCGCGGTATGTTTTTGGGCGGCGGCGTGGGCATCGCACATGGGGGTGTGGAGGCGGATAGCCCCAACAATTTGTATCCGGTTCATCAAGCCCTGCCCACGCCAGGTAGAAAAGATCCGAAAAAACTGCTGGCAAGTCAACTGGAATCTACGGGGAGGAATGAACAGGTGCGGGTCTTTCAATCCGGTTAAAAGCCATGGATACGGTTCCTATCCTCCTTTCTGGCATACGGGGGATGTCGCATGAGCCGGCGCAACCGCATGGCGGCTGCACGAGGCATCCATACCCGTAAAAGAGTGGGAAGGAAGAACCAACCCGAAAAACGCTCCCTGGTCAGTCCCCTGTAATCTCCTCTTTCCGATGACTCTTGAAATAAAAGTTGCCGAGTATCGCCACGATGATTGATCCGCCAAGGACGAATATCATGTCCAGCATGGTGTCGTTCAAGCTGTTCTGCATGGGCCCTGCCAGCGAACCGCCAAACACATTGTCAATAAAGAACTCGTACATCTCCCAGAAGGCACCCAGTGCAACGGAAAAGATGATGGTGAAACCGATGATAAACGGCGTGGTGAGCGTCATCTTCCAGTACTTGTCAAGGAATATGACGCCGAGGAACCCGAGAAGCGCAACTGTCGTCCCTGATACCAGGTGTGCAACCTTGTCATAGTAGGGGTAAAAGATGACGTAATAGCCCTGGATGTACCCGGCAGTGTGAATCCAGAGGGCGAGGGCGATGAGGAGAAACACAAACCATGGAAGCTTGATGTTCATCCGCTCGGAGACCACGTAGGGGACGAGGGTGAGGACGAACATGAGAACGGCAGTAAACATGGCCTGGAATTCACCTAATAGAAAGGCATAGATCGCATTCAGGCCGATCAGTGCCTGGAAGAAGAAGGCAAGATACATCCCGCGAGATGGTTTCATATGAATTGTACTGTATTCCCGTTATTATTTCAAGATATCTCACTTCTCTGGCCATAAACAAGAAGTCCATCACTGTTCCCGGGCAGCAGCGTGGATTTTCGGGGAGCGATCAGGTGAACAGATAGCAGGGACAATCCCCGGCAAGGATGTACCTGTCATTCCCTCCATGTACCATTGCGAATCCGAACAGAGATAATACCAGGCGAGTATACATTCTATTCCAGGTGAAGACGTGAGATCAGCAGTCGGTGCATCCTGGGCGGTGCTGAAGGAGATTTCACGAGCTGTCATCTTCTTTGTCGTCTTCGCAGTCGCATCTCCGCTTGTTCTTGGCCTGATCTATGGAGTTCCTGCAGGAAGCATCATGAGTCTCATCGCGTCCACCGTCATCTTCCAGGCAGCTGCACCTCCGCTTGGCCTGGCGCTTGGTCTCACACCGGTGGCGATACTCACCGTCATGGCCTGTTTTGCGATCGGGATGGTGGTCGCGATACTGGAGGTATGCCAGAGTCTTGCCCTGTCCTCGCAGCGGGTGAAGGACTGGATTGAGGGTGTCAGGAAGAAGATGGAGAGATACCCCGCCATAAAAAAATACGGTGCAGTCACCTGCATCGCAATTGCGTGGATCCCGGGTATCGGCCTCTATGGGACCCCCATCATCGCCTGGATACTGGGCTGGAAGCGGATCCCGGTGGTCATCTTTACCGCTCTCGGGTTTGTCGTCGCCGCAGCGTTTGTCCTTTTCTTTGCGAGCATGCTCTCCATCGACCTGATCCTCATCATTGTCGGTATAGCCGCCGTTGTGTGCATTACGCTGCTTGTGATACGGAAATATTCCGGGACAAAAGGAAAATAGGCCCGTTTACCGGGCATTAAGAACTGCGTCAGTTATTAAATGCCCGACATGCACATCTACCCGTGATACCATGGTGCCGGAAGATATACGCGCTGATCCCTGGACCCTTGATGCCCATTGCGACAGCGTGTACATGAGAGAATTCCTCAAAGGAGACGGCCTCCCCGCGGAGATGCAGGGAGTCGACCCGGACACCTTCTTCCGGGTCACGCTCTTGCGGCTTGTTGAGGGGAATGTCAGGTGCCTGTTCGTAAACGTCGGGGATATCGGACTGCTCACGAGCTCTGCTGTCATCGACCGGCTGTACACCTGTGCGAAGATGCACGAGGGGGCTGTATCAATCTGCCGGAACGCCGCCGATGTGGCCCGCACCGTGGAATCGGGCAGACTCGCCGTCGTCATGGCATGCGAGAGTTCGTTCCTCTTCCTCGGACGCCTCGATCTCCTGCGGAACTGGCATCGTCTCGGCGTCAGGGTGGCAAATATCTCCCATGGTGAGGGGCAGGACGGGATGGGCTGGTTCGGCGAGACGGCACTCTCAAAGGACTCCCTGATCCGGGCTGACAGTCTCCTGGCACTGCAGGGCAGCCCAAGCCGGGACGGGTACGTGGACCCGGATCTCCGGAAAGACCTTTACACACGCGAGGAGGGCCTTACCGGGTTCGGGAGGGCTGCCGTTGAAGAGATGATGCGGCTTGGGATGGTCTGCGATCTTTCCCATGCCAACGACGCCACCTTTTGGGACGCACTCTCGATTGCCGAAGAATCGGGAAAGGGAAAATTCTGCTGCACGCACAGCAACTGTTTTTCCCTCTGCAATCACGGACGCAACCTCACGGACGGGATGATGGAATCACTGGCGGCCAATGACGGCGTCATGGGTCTCTGCTTCTTCGGGAAATTCATCGACCGGAACGATCCCTCCCTGGAACGCTACGTGGATCATATCCTGCATGCCCTCGACGTCATGGGGCCGGACCATGTCGGTATCGGGAGTGACTATGATGGGGTCCCGCCCGACGCATTCATGGCTGTCGCCCATCCGGGCCGTATGGGTGACCTCTGGTCCGCACTCCGGGATGCAGGGGTACAGTCGTCAACCCTGGAAAAGATCGCCCACGAAAATTTCCTCCGGCTCATGTAGAGAATTCCGCAAGTACAACGAATGGAGGAGAGCTCGCGCCCGTCTATCCAACCGGATGTTTCATGGGGGGCGTCTGGCAGTCACTCTGCGAATCATGCATAAGCACCGAGCAGGTAGTACAGGAACGCGATGATACAGATGAGGATCAGGCCGTACCCGCTCCCCCTGATCCCCGGACGTTCATCCGGGTACCGCTTCCGCATGCCATCGAGAGCAGATTCGAACTGATCAGCGTGTCCAGGGTCAAGAAGCGCCCGAACAAAAGGCAGCGCAAGGGTACGCGCCCAGATACGGATTGTCATGACCGGATTTTGCGAGACCCGCGTTGCCAGGGACACAATTCTGCCGATCATACGGTCTATCCCGCGGGCTCCGGATGAGAGCGGATTTTTCACTGTCCAGGCCACCGCACGGCCTGCGGCACAGTAAGCCCGGTCGATATCTGTTTCACATACCATCCCGGAGGGGGAGCGGAGCGGCTTTGCAATGAGCAGGACGATCCCCGCTGCCAGGAGGACTGCACCCGATTCGACGAGGTGGGTGCGTGAGAACGGATGTGCAACCGATCCTCCCGGAAGGTGGGAGACGAGAAGGTCGGGGAAGAGACCGATGAGGATGCAGAAGCCTGCTGCAATACCCATCGCGGCCAGCATCGCCACCGGGGCTTCGCGCTCCACGCGTACCCCGAGATTGTCGGGGGCCTTTCGGAAGAATACGAACCACAGGAACCTCGATGTGTAAAGCACCGTTACTACAGCCGCAAAGAGGAGGAGCGGTGCCAGGTACGGCACTTCCGTCGCGGCCCCGATGACCATCCCCTTGCTCACCGAGCCGCTCAGTCCCGGAACGCCGGCAAGCGCCAGGCCCCCGACCACCGCTGTGATCGCAGTGAGCGGCATGGTCTTTGCCAGGCCCCCGAGGCGTGACATCCGCGATATCCCGGTGCGGAGTATCACCGCACCTGCGGCCATGAAGAGGAGCGCCTTGAACACGATGTCGCATGTCATGTGGGCGAGTGCCGCATCGGTTCCCATGGCGCTCCCCGTACCCACGGCAGCGACCATGTACCCTACCTGGCTGATCACCGAGTAGGAGAGCACCCGGCGGATATCATCCTGGAAAAGGGCGAATACTGCGCCATAGACGGCCATCAGAGCACCCATGTAGGCCAGGCCCTGGCCCCATCCCCCGAGGACGACGAGCAAAAATACCGCGGCCTTGGTGGTGAAGATGCTGAGGGCGACCGTCCCGGCGACGGATGCACGGGGATACGCATCCGGCACCCACGTGTGGAGCGGGACAAACGCGGCATTCACACCGATCCCGATGGTGATGAGGAGGTACTGGGGCCCTGGTCCGATCGGGGCGAGAAGGGTGCTTCCTGATGCCACCACCCCGATGGCACTCCCGGTAAGGAGGCAGGCCCCGCCAAAGATGTGGAAGAGCAGGTACCGGAACCCGGACCCGCCTGAACCGGGTGCGGACCAGATGATGGCAAGCGATGCCAGTGCAAGCAGCTCCCAGAAGATAAAGACGGTGATAAAGTCCCCTGCAAACACGATTCCCATGGCGGCGCCGGCAGATGCCAGGATTCCCATCGTCTCGACAGGGGGGAGGTCCCGGTGGAGGGAATACAGGATCGCCAGGAGTGCCGCAATGGCGAACACCGCCCCGGCAAAGGAGCGTGACGGGTCGACAGAGAAGAGGACCAGCTCTATCCCGGGACCAAAAACATATGGCCCGGCAGGTTGTCCCGTCCCGGCCAGGAGAGCCGCGACGAGGCCGAGAAACCCGAGACCGGCGACCCAGGTCTTCCGGGCAGCACCCGACAGAACCGGGACGGCGAGGAGCCCTGCCAGGTAGATGGCGGCCGGCGGGATCACGGCAGACCAGCTCCTGACATGTCAGCGATGGCAATCTCTGCGAGGTCGAGGAACGGCACCGCAGGGAAGAAGAAGAAGGCGACAGATGCAGTGACCGCGAGGATGATAGGGACGAGCATGATAAGCGGCGCTTCGGTGACAGTATCGAGTGCCCGGTCATCGGATGGCCGGGCGATGATCATCGTGTGAATTATCGGGAAGAAGTACGCGACATTCAGGACGGCGCTCACGATGATGACCCCCAGAAGGGCGAGTTCCCCTGCCTGGACGGCGCCAATCGAGAGGTAGACCTTGCTGACCAGCCCGCAGAACGGCGGAAGACCGCATATCCCGGCAGCCGCGGCCGCACACATCACCGCCGTCACCGGCATCTTCCGCCCGATCCCTTTCATATCGCTGATATTCTCACGGCCCGCACCGACAATGACCGCACCGGCACAGAAGAAGAGGGCGATCTTCTGGAAGGCATGGAACGGTATGTGTATCACCGCCCCGGTCAGCCCGGCAGTGCTGAGCATCGAGACGCCGAGGAGGATGTAGGAGAGCTGGGCAACGGTCGAGTAGGCAAGACGCCGCTTCAGGTTGTCCTGTGCGAGGGCGAAGAGAGAGGCGGTGATGATGGTGAACGAGGCGATGACAGCAAGCAACACCCCGAGGCCAAGGTCTGCCATCAGGTCGACACCATAGACCCAGCCGGCGACACGGACCACCCCGAATACCCCTGCAGTCACCACCGCGACCGCGTGGAGGAATGCGCTGACGGGTGTCGGGGCAACCATGGCGGCCGGGAGCCAGGCGTGAAACGGCATCCATGCCGCCTTTACAAAGCCACCCAGGTACAGGAGGAAGATGACCTGGAGCGAGAGGGCTGCCGCACCCGCCCCGGCAAGAAACCCTCCCGGGATAAATTCGGTCGTGCCCGTCAGTGTATAGGTGAGGATGGTTGCAGCGAGGAGACAGATCCCGCCGCCAAGCAGGTATGCCAGGTACTTCCGGCCTGCCTGCATCGCTTCAGGGGTCCCGACATGTACGACGAGCGGGTACGTGATCAGCGTGAGGACCTCGTAGAAGACGTAGAGGGTGACGAGGTTTGCAGAGAACGCGATACCGATGGCGGCAGCGATTGCAATCGCGAAACAGAAGTAGAACCGTGTCTGGTCGTGCTCCTTGAGAGCCCGCATGTACCCGATCGAATAGAGCGAGTTCAGGAGCCAGAGGATCGATGCCACGAGGCCGAAGATCATCCCGAGTGCGTCCACACGCAACGCGAGGTCTCCACCGGGGAGCAGGGGGACGAGGGTGATGCCGATCCGGCCACCGGCAAGGATCTCCGGGAGCATTGCCAGCACCACCATAACCATCGATGCCGCAGCACCCAGGGTGACCGAGTCCCGGAGGTTCATGTGCCGGCCGGTTGCGATGATCAGCCCTGCGGCAGCAAGCGGGATTGTGATGGCCAGGAGAGGCAGGATGCCAGGAATCATGTCAGTCGCCTCCCAGGAGCATGGCTGCAGCCGGTCCGACAACCTCGAGCGGGAGTTCGACGAAGATGCCCAGCAGGAGGCAGGATGCGGCGAGGATGATCACCGGCACCATCATGGAGACCGGTGCCTCCAGGCCGCCACCCAGGTCTTCATCGTGGACGTCTCCGAAGTACATGACCTCGATGACCTTCCATATGTACACGGCAGCGAGCAGGCTGCCGGCGAGCAGGACCGCGGCAGCAAGATACTCGCCGGCCACTACAGCACCGAGGACAAGGTAGTACTTGCTCATAAACCCGATCGTCGGGGGTATTCCTATCATGGAGGCGCCGGCAAGCGCGAACGCGGCGCAGGCTACGGGCATCCTCCGCGAGAGCCCGGAGAGCTGCCGGATCGCGGTAAACCCTGTCCGGTAGATGATCATCCCTGCGACCATGAAGAGGCAGCCCTTCATCACGGCATGGGCCATGATGTGGAGAATACCCCCGGCGAGTGCCGCCTGGTTTGCGACGCCGAGGGCGAACATGATGTATCCCATCTGGCTGATGCTCGAATACGCGAGCATCCGTTTCAGGTTGTCCTGTGCGATGGCCAGTACCGCCCCGGCGATGATGGCGACGGCCGCGATGATCAGGACGAGTTCTGTGACCGGAAAACTCTCGGTGACATATTGCAGGGTGAAGACCGAGAAGATCACGCGGAGCATCGCGTAGGCCGTGACCTTCGAGGTCGCCGTGGCGATCAGGATGGTGACTGCGGCCGGAGCCTCGGTGTATGCATCAGGGAGCCAGAGGTGGAGCGGGAAGAACGCGACCTTTATCGAAAACCCGATCATCATGAAGAGAAACGCGGCGTACACAGTGGCCTGGCCGTAGTGTGCAGGGAGCATGACTGCCAGTTCGCCCATGTTCAGGGTCCCTGTCGCGATGTACAGGTACCCGATACCGAGTACGATGAAACCGGCCGCGATGGAGCCGAGGATGAGGTAATTGAAACCCGCGATAAGGGAGCGGGGATTGCGCCCGGCCGCGACGAGGGTGTATGCGGCTATCGAGGATATCTCGAGGAATACGTAGAGGTTGAAGAGGTCCCCTGTCACTGCCATGCCGCAGAGCCCGGTGACCAGGAGCTGGAAGACCACGAAGAAGGAGACCCTTTTTTCCGGGACTATGTCCAGGTCCGCACCTTCGCGGGCCCAGACTGCGGTGAGGAGGGCGAGTGCGAGGATCACCACGAGCACGAAGCTGTTGAAGGAGTCAATGACAAGCTCGATCCCGAGCGGTGGAGGCCATCCGCCAAGATAGTAGTGGATCACTTCCCCGTCCATCACGGATTCCATGAGGACGAGCGATACAGCGAACTGGAACCCGATCATGGCGAGGGTGATGGGGTACGCGAACGACCTTTTCCACTTTCCAAGAAGCAGTGCCAGGAGAGCTCCAAGAATCGGAACGACGATGAGGAGCGGGGGAAGTTGTGAAATGACCGCATTCATTGCCGCTTCATCACCTCCTGCAGCCCGTCTTCACCAGTGACCTGGTATTCCTCGTAGATCCCGACCACGATTGCAAGCGCCACGGCAGTTATGGCCAGCCCGACCACGATCGCGGTCAGTATCAGGACATGCGGGATCGGGTTGACGTACGTGGCGCTGACCCCGTCGGGCAGGAATATGGGTGCCGTCCCCCCGTCCACGTCAGAAAACGAGATGTAGAAGAGGAAGATGGCCGTCTGGAATATGTTTAACCCGATCACCTTTTTTACCAGGTTCTTCTTGGCGATCAGGGCGTACAACCCGATCATCATCAGGATGATCGTCATGATGTAGATGTACCGGGTCGCGATGAATGCGAGGAGGTTTTCCATCACAGGGGCTCCTCCTCCTCTTTTCCGACAAAGTCAAGGATTATCGATGTCATCACTGCCATCACGGTGATTCCGATACCTGCCTCGACGATGTCGATCATGAGGGTCTGCAGGTGCGGGATCCCGAGTGCAGTCTCAATGGCGGCATACTCGAGGAAATTCCCGGAGAACAGGATACAGGTGAGCCCGACTCCTGCAAAGATGATGATGCCGCATGCTGCGTAAGCCCGGATCCAGCTCCTGCCAAACCTTCCCCTGACACACGGGAGCCCGAATGCGATCAGGAGGAGAATGAATGAAGTGGCAAAGATGACCCCTCCCTGGAAGCCGCCACCCGGTCCCGAAGCGCCATGGACTATGACGTACAGGGCAAAGAGCTGGATGAACGGCACAAAGAGCCGGCAGACCGTTCGTATAACGACATTCTCCCTCACTGCCCCTCACCCCTTCGCATGAGCAGAAGGACGGATATGCCTGCCGTCAGGATGACGACGACTTCGCCGAGCGTATCAAAACCCCGGTAGCTCGCCAGGATTGCCGTCACGATGTTGTCTATCCCGATATCGCCGGGCGTCCGGTCGATGTACATCTGCGCCGCATACTCGTTTGCCGGGGCTTTCGGGTCGCCGTACGCCGGCATATCCTCGGCCGCCCATATGAGGATGATCCCGATGAATATCACTGCGACCAGGGCTGACCTGTTCAATCTTCTGAACACCTCCTGATCCGTGCAATGGCTGCAATGAAGAGCACCGTGGTGATCCCGGCACCGACCGTCGCCTCGGTGAATGCGACATCGACAGCGTTCAATCCGGCCCAGAGAACGCTCATGACCAGGGAGTACGCCGCGAGGATGACCGTCGCGTGGAGGAGATCCCTCACGGTGATCGCCGCCAGGGCGCAGATGATCATGAACAACAGCAATGCGAAGTTAATTATCCAGATCATCGTCTCTCCTCTCCTTTCTGCCAGGGACGGACCCCACGGGCGTACGCCTCGTTCACGAGAGCGTGGACAGCTGTCGGAGATGAGACGAAGATGAAGATGATGAGAACCAGGAGTTTCACCGAAACGAGCGTTGCCCCTTCATAGAGGATGAACCCGAGCAGCATCAGGCCTTCCCCGAGCGTGTCGCATTTACCGCTTGCGTGGGCACGGGTGTAGAAGTCGGGCAGGCGCAAAAGACCGATTGCCCCCACGATCATGAAGAAGAGGCCACAGATGATACTGATGAGGGCAACGGCATTGAGGATCATCTGATGCAGCCTCCCTTGAGATACTTGGCGATGGCGAGCGTCGCGATGAAGTTGATCATCGCGTAGACGATCGAGATGTCGATGAAGATCGGGCGCTCGAGGATGAACCCGATGGCGACAAGGAGGATGATGGTCTTTGTTCCGATGGTGTTGACGGCGATCACCCTGTTCTCGACGCCCGGTCCGTACACCACCCGGTACAGGCAGAGGAAGATGGTGAAACTGAGGATGATGCCGCTTGCGACGAAGATCGAGTTCATCTCTCCTCCCGGAATATCCCTGCGAATGCCTGTTCCATCTCCCGTTCAACCAGGAGTTCTCTCTCTGAATGCTCCTTCATCAGGGCATGGACCACGTACCGGTTCCCGTTCACGTCAACGGTGATGGTCCCCGGGGTGAGCGTCATGGCATTCGCAAACGCTGTCCGTGCAACCCCGTCGGAAAAACCGGTCTCGAAGGTGACGATCCCGGGATCGACCGGCATCCGGGGGTGGAGGATGCGGTAGGCGACATCGAGGTTGGCGACCAGGATACTTGCCATGAGACGCGGTATGTAGATGAGGAAACGGACAAAACTGCGCACAGATGCCCTGACGGGACGGTCCGGCCGGAAGAGGAGATCGGATGAGATGAAGGCGACGATTGCGCAGCAGATGATCCCAGCACAGACATGGAACAGGTCAAGGTAACCTGACAGGATGAGCCAGAATGCCAGCAGGATTACGAAGGTGGCTCCCATCCGTAGTACCGCGCTGCTGCGATGAAATCCTGGAAATGCCATGGCGTCTCTCTCAGTCTCCCCGTATGGTGAAGATGATGGAGATATTTCTCATCCCTCTCCATAAACCTGATCCAGAAGAGCCCGGACTTTCATCTTCATATAGATAAAAGCACCTGTATTTTGGATTTTTCCAGCGATTCCTCCTCATGGTGCGATGCTGTCATCGGCTCTCTCTTAAAACCACGTTCAATGCCTCACCATCCCGGTTCTCCCGAATCGTGCGGGATCTGATAACAAGAGAAAAATTACAGGTATAGGCGGCTTTTGGTTATCTCCTGGTTAGATGCCCGGATAGGGGGCAGGCAAAAAAAGATAGGATCGTCTCAATACACGTACAGCCGCTTCGCCGTTGTGCTCTGACCTGTGGGATTCTGGACGGTCAGCCGGATCGTGTATCTTCCCTTCGTGTTGAATGTGTGCACAGGGTTCTGCAGGGTCGAGATCTCACCGTCACCGAAGTCCCAGTTCCAGGAGGTCGGGTTACGGAGGGACTGGTCGGTGAACTGGACGACCAGTGGTGCGACTCCGAAGGAACTGTCCATGGAGAAGAATGCCATCGGTGGCCTGTCTATTATCGGAGTGGGTATAATCGTTGGGGTCACGGTCGGGGTGGGGACGATTCTCCCCTGGATCACCCAGACATAGGACGCGTACGAATCGCTCCCACCGCTGTTGGAGGCGGTCAGGGTAACCCTGAAACGCCCTGCAACGTTGTACGTGTGTTCTGGATTCTGTTCGGATGAGGTTTCCCCGTCACCGAAATCCCAAAGCCACATGACAGGCGTCCGTGCAGTGTGATCCGTGAACGTGACCGTCATTGGCACGGTTCCAAGCCGTGAAGATGTCGTGAAGCGGGCATCAGGGGGAAGGCCGGATGGGTCGGCCCGGATGTACTCAGCTCTCGTGACCGTTGCCTGCCCGGCGCTGTTGCCGGCGGTCAGTGATACGTCAAAGGTGCCGGGAACCTGGTACATATGGGAGACCGTAGACGTTCCGTTCTCCCATCCTGCTGTGCCGTCCCCAAAGTCCCACCACCGCGAGGTGACCGTTCCGGTCGACGTGTCGGAGAAGACGACCTCCAGCGGAGCATTTCCCGATAGAGGGGTGCCCTCAAAGTCCGGAACCGGCACGGACTGCGTGACCTGAATATAATCGGTCCTGGTGGCCGTGTCGTTGCCGCCCTCGCCGGTGACCCGGAGGCTCACGGTGAAGTTGCCTGGAGTGTTGTAGATATGCTCTGGTTCGGTCTCGTTGGACGTCGCACCGTCCCCGAATGTCCAGAGCCACCCGGTGATGCCGATACCGGTGGAGTTGTCGGTGAACCGGACGGGAAGCGGAGTCTCACCTGACGTTGTGTTGGCAGAGAAGCCAGCAACAGGCGGGAGGGGATCGAAGCTGCCAGAGATGTAGGTGGTCGCACCGGCGGTTACCGTGACGGTCCTGTTGTAGTCATGGTACCCTGCAAGCCTGATCACCACTTCGTGCTGCCCGGGACTGACTCCTGTCAGTTCGTGTGACGTGACAAAGCCCGTGTCGGTCCCGTCAAGGTAGATCTCTGCTCCCGTCGGGTCTGAACCCACCCAGAGATTCCCGGTGGTGGGCAGAAGCCCGATGCAGAGGCCCGAGAGTTCCGGTGGACTGTTCACCATCGCAGTCGTTGCAGGGGCGTATCCGTCCGCTTCCGCATATACCCGGTAGGAGCCTTCCGTGACTTCCCACTGGAACTGGCCGTCGGCACCGGTGGTGAGCGGGTTTTCATCGGGCTGCATCGGCGGAGAGGAGAGTCCGGTGGGGATATTCACCCAGTTGCCCTCCCCGTCGGGCCACTGGAGCCAGACATCCGCACCGCTGATCCGCACCCCGCTGACGGCATCGTATACGTATCCCGCAGCCTCGATGCTGACCGGGAAGGTGATGCTGGTTATGATGCAGCCGGGAGTCTCGATGGTGACCTCGGCGTGTCCATGGCGGGGATAGAAACTGGTGGTGTAACTCCAGACCTGTGGCCCGCCGGTCATCGGAGCGTAGATGTCCGGCTCACCGTCGTCGATGTGGATGCGGATGTTTACCGGTGTATCGGGCGGGCAGGTCGTCTGGTTGAAGTTGAATGTGACCGTATCCCTCCAGTCAAGCGTGGGATCACCCCAGGGTCCGGGAACGGAAGGCGAGATGGAGACATCAGGGGGTAACCAGAGTCTCTTTACAGTTGTGTTCACGCTCACGGTATTGTCGTCATACCGTGTTTCGTGGGTAGATGTGGTGATGTTCGCAGTGTTGGTGAGGACCGTGTCGTACGGAACCGAAGAAGGTATACGGACAGTCACTGACTCGCTGCCGGTCGACCCGTGCGGAAGGTCGCCCAGGAATTCCCACGTAACGGTCCGCGTCGTCTCGTCGTAGACCGGGTAGTCGGTCCCTGAGACGAACTCGACCGATGGCGGAAGGTAGTCTGTGAGCACCACGTCTTCCGCGGTGCCGGTCCCCTGGTTTTTGTAGAAGAGCGTGTAGCTCATCTCGGTCGCGTTTTCATGGAAAGCCGGGGCCAGTTTCCCGATCATGAGGTTCGGGGACCCAATATCCGGTCCGATCGCAATGACACTGCCCCTGTCGCGGCTGCCGAAATAGACGACGCCATCAGCCACCGCCGGGCTGGACTTCAACCCCATATCGGTCGTATACTTCCAGAGGAATTCCCCGCTTTCCGCGTCAAGAGCGAAGAGGCCGCTCTCTCCCGGGTTACCCGTAGCCGTGAAGTATACGACCCCGTTTGCCACCGCCGGGCTGGAATCGATCCATTCCCCTGCATGATAGCTCCAGCGGTACTTCGGGATTTCGGTATCGAGTGCGTACAGGAAGCCGTCCCTGCCCCCGAAGTAGACGATTCCGTCCGCTACCGCCGGGCTGGAGTACACCGGGTCTCCTGCATCATGAGTCCAGAAGTACTCTCCCGTGTCCGCATGGAGGACGTAGAGGTACCCGTCGAAACTGCCGACATAGACCTGCCCGTCAACGACAGCGGGACTGGAATAGACCATTCCGCCCGTGGTGAAGTTCCAGACCAGGTCGCCTGTTTCTGCATCGAGAGCATAGACGTTCTTGTCACAGCTTCCTATGTATACGACTCCGTCGACAACTGCAGGGCTGGAAAATACCGGGCTTCCCGTCGTGTAGTTCCAGACCTGGTCCCCGGTCTCCGCGTCAAGCGCGTAGACGTTGTGGTCCTTGCTGCCGAAGTAGACGATTCCGTTCGCCACAGCAGGGCTTGAATGGATACCCGCTCCCGTCGTGAAGTTCCAGATGGCAGTCCCGCTCCCTGCATCCACTGCAAAGAGCTGGCCAGAATAGCTGCCAAAGTAGGCGACATCGTCGACAACCGCGGGGCTGGATACCTCGATGTAGTCCTCCCTGAACCACCAGAGGCGTTCCCCGGTTTGTGCATCGAACGCATGTCCGCCGATATAGACAACACCGTCAACGACTGCGGGGCTGGAATCCACGTCATCCCCCGTCGGGTACCTCCAGAGCAGCGCACCCTCCGGACTCGTCCCACCATCGTCGTATATCCCTGAGTTCCGGAGGTCTGAATGGAACTTCCATGCCAGGGATCCCGGGGCGGTTCTTGCGGTGTGGGTCACCCACTTCTTGTTGACAAGGCCGCCGGTGCTCACGGTCCTGGTCTCGATGGTGTACTCGCAGCCAGGGTCGAGTCCGGTCGCCGTGAAGGTCTGGACCCCCTTTGGGACGTTCTCCATGAACTCCCCGTCAAGGTAGACTGTCACGTGAGAGAAATTATCAGAAGAGGGATCTGTCCAGTTCCAGGTGATCCGATCAGGCAGGTACGTGGTATTGTGGAGGTTTGAGACGCTTTTCGGCGGACATTCCGGAGCAGTCCCGATCCAGACCTCGCAGCCCGAGAAGGGGTTTGCCGTCCCGATGAGGAGCCCGTCTCCCGTGTTCATCATTGTCCGGAGACCGTAGTTGTCCGGGTCACCGAGTCCGTTCAAATCCACGGGATACCAGTGGACGCCGTCAGGACTCGTCCAGAGGTCGCCTCCCCCGAGGTTGTCTGCCAGGAGCCTGATGATCTGGATCATGCGCTCGTCGTCGGCAAACTCCGGGTTCATCCGGGCATATTCCTCGATTCGGTCGGAAAAAGCCTGGATTTCCTCGGGCATGTTCGTCTGGTCCGCACTCTCCAGGGTTTCGACAGCCTCGACAAGGATTTCAGAGGCACCGGGAATGTCATCGATGAACCGGGCAAGGGAGAATATGTCGAATGACCCAAGGTACAGGTTTCCGTTGTACTCCTCGATCGACCACGCATACAGGTTGAACGGGTTCGTGTATCCGGACGGCCAGCCACTCAATGGTGGGCCGCGAGGGTCAGTGGGGATCTTTGGCTGGTAATTGCCGACGATCAGGTCCCAGGAGTCGCTGTCGTCCACCCTGACAAGATCGAATCCCTTCACGCCGTCGGTCCCTGTCCCGAACGGGAGGTTCATGGAACCGACGTACAGGTCGCCATCATATTCACGGATCGTGGCGGCAAGGACGTTCCACGCATCTCCTGCTCCGCCGGAGACCACGCAGGTCCAGTCCGATGGACCCGTGGGGGATTCGACGGTGCTCCTCCAGACCTCGAACCCGTTGGTCTGGGACGGCCCGATGGGGTTGCCCGTGCCTGCGTACAGGTACCCGTTATGGCTGGCGAGTGAAGCTATCTCGAAGTCAGCGACCTTCTCCCACGTATCCTCGTACGGGGAGGGAGAGGAGGATGCATAGATCCCATCACCCGTCCCGACATAGAGCTTCCCGTTATGGGAGATCATAGCCCTGGTATCCCGTGAGGGGATACTGGCCGTATTCACTGGCACCCAGGTGTTCCCGTCGGTCGATGTCACGACAAGGATCGGTCCGAAACCAAACCCCACACCGGCGTAGAGGGCATCTTGCCCTTCGGTATTGGTGAACGTGGTCATGGCCCGGTAGCCGATCCCTTCAGGATAGGTATAGCCGTTTTGGGGGTTGACAAAGGTTGACGCCTGGTGCACCTGGGTCCAGGCCCCCTCGTGGTAACGCCAGATCTCTGCCCGCATGTCTTCTGACCATGCGATCACCTCTTCCAGTGTTGGCGGCGTGTGGTTGGGAAGGACGAGAGGCGGTGGCGGTGAGCCGCCAGGGGTGGTCAGGAAAGAGAGGGTCCAGTTCTCGGGAAACACTCCCCTGGCTTTCATGGCCTGCGCGACAAAGTACGGGATGTTTCGCCCGGTTCCTACGTACAGGTCCCCGTTGAACTCGGCAACAGACCATGCATAATTGTTCTGCGGGTCTCCAAACCCGTCGTCGCTGATCTTCTCAAGTTTTGTGTACGTCGGCAGGCTGGAATCGGCTGCAGCTGTCCCTGCCAGGAGGGCAAGGCCGATGAGAAGAGCCAGGTACCAGACCGCTGAGGGTTTTTTCCAGTTCATATCCCCGTGTTTCATATACGATCTCCTTTTCGGCAGACGTGATACTCACGGACGATAAAACCGAATGTCTGTCCATAGTCACGGGAAACGGAGCAATTCGTGCATGGACTGTTCTTTTCGGGCAGCCTTTTTTGTTCAATTCCACCCGCTATCTATCCGCCCGCTATATCTGGAAGAATCCCACCGGATCCTGATCCAGCCGCTCCCCTTCGTATGACTGATACCCTGTGCTCTCTCTGCTGCCTCGGTCCGTTTGTGCCACCTTGTCCGAAAACAGGTAACGATTACTCTCTGGGGTATAGCTTATAAAGATTGTGGTTGTTCTGACATCATGGAAAAAAATGCCTGGATTGATGCTTTCTCCCGAAAAGGATTGGGGGAGACCGGGGTAGCAGGAGTTTTCTTTTTTCCGGGTCGGGTTGAAATCAATCCTGGATGGCTTCCCGCCAATGCACGATAAGCTACCATTATTAACCCGTACAGGAATAGGGTGATTCATGGAACTTGATGGAAAGACCGTGATCGGTGCAGGTGTGGTGCTCTTTATCATCGTGGTGGGAATCTCGTACATCTTCCTCATGTAAAGAACCCCCGTATTAAACCAATTCTTTTCCAAAAAAAGCCTGGAATGGGTTTCTTGTATGTATCACACATGGGAAAGATTGCATGAACAGGGCAGAACACTCGATATTTTCGTATATGGCAAAACACCCAGACCTGGAACCGACCGCGGCGCTGGTGATGATCTGGGCGCGTGAACTGTATCTGTCCGGCAGCCCGGCACGGTTCTATTCATGCCTCGATCTGACGGTGGGCGATGGCATGATGCGGGCATGCGAAGCGGTCTGCCCCTGGTACGGGCAGGTGATCCTGAACCGGAAATGGTTCATCCGGCAGTGCGTGTCCGAATATATTGCTGGTGTGGGTGCTCCTGCACAGATCATTATACCGGCAGCAGGAAAGTCTCCTCTCGCCCTCGAACTCCTGGATGCCTTCAGCGACCGCATAGCGTCCGTAGTCGAGATTGATGTCATGGGAATGGAGGAGAAGCACAAACTCTATGAACGAGTGGCTCCGGACCATGCCGAAAAGATCCGGTGCATTCATGCCGATCTGCATGAACTGGAAGGCACATCTGCTGCCGTTCTGAAAACCGGCAGGTACAATCCGGGTCTCCCGACGTGTGTCATCACCGAGGGGATCTCGTACTATATCCCGCCCGACGTCCTGTCCGGCACCATCTCGCTCTTTGCATCTGAGGGCTGCCGGAACCGCGTAATCCTTGAGTACCTCCTCCCGTGCCGGCTGATCAGCGAAGAGAGACGCGGTTTCCCCCGGGGAGTCTGGCGGATCATCAACCGCGATTGCAACCCCGGCGGGACGACCACCTACAGCCCGGATGAGATGGAGCGGACACTTGCCAATGCAGGATGCACCCGGGTCATGCAGCACCACATGCATGATATCGAGCGGCAGAGGACAGGTGCGAACCGCTATTTCCCTGCAATCTCCGACGGGTGGATACAGATCGCGACGGCCCGGCTGTGATGGCCAGATCCTTTCGCTTCACCGTGGCCCGCACCGGCGTACGACAGGTTACGAAAAATCTACGCAAATGGGGAGAGGCTAAAAAAGCGCAGCGAAAAATACCATGGTAAACCCGGGCTGTCTGACAGTGGCACCAGGGGATCGGGAGTGGTGAACTCCGCATACCCCGTCCCCTTTTGCTCTCTCTGCCATGGAGCCGGTCATCCACACTTTCTGGGAGAGAATTCCCATGGCATGACCATTATACTCTGGTTGACCGTGCCGGTCAGCGTCACAGTCCGGTCATCGCCGACGCAATAACACCGGGCCGAGATGATGGGGACTCCTGATCCATGCTGGATGAAGGCAACATACCATCCATCGGGAGCCCGTTCGGTCCTTATGGATCTCCCGGCAAACGTGGTTGACGGGTATCCTTTCAGCTCGGGATATGAATTTTGGAGAATCCGTACAGCCTCCCTCTCGTCAGGAATATCTTTCATCCCATAGGTCTCCCACCATGATCGCACCTCTGTCCTGTTCGGGTGGAAGTAATACAGTGAACAGAGGGCCGGCGGATACTGTCCGGTCCGGTATCCCTCGATGAGGAAGAGGGCCTCGTTTCCCACCGTGGAGGTCTGGTTAAAAGGCCGGTACGAACTGAGCAGCGAGACGACAGGAGCGGCAGGCTCAGGTGAGTCGATCAGCTGCATCAGCAGCTGTACATCGTCATGGGTGATCCAGTGATCAGGGACGTCGATGACCGTCACCTGGCAGCCGGGGTGGGTGTGGAGATCGTCGAGGAACTCCATGGGGGTATGAAGATGGAAATAACAGGAGTCCCCCGGTTCCATCTGCTCGTCGAAGTTGCCCACCAGGCGATCGAAGGTGCAGGCGTTATCTGTCCCTGCTGGACTACTGGTCGGTACAGTGGCATCAGGCAGCATGCCAGGAGAACCTGTACACCCGGCAGAGACCAGCACCAACACGAGTATCAGGCACACCGGAAGGCTTCTGGAACTGATAAGGGTGAGAGGGCATGGTATTTCTGGCAAGATACGTACTCCTTCTCCTGCATTGGATCCGTGACGAAAAAAATGTTCTCCGGATCTTATCCTCATCACCCGGTTCATGTTCATCCGGCGGGTTCCGGATATCGCCCATTCTGCAGAGGTGGCTCGAATAGTGCGAAATGGCAAGGAAACACAATATTTAAGCACCGTGCCATAGAACTGCTTATATATTATTCTGTATACAGGTGAAACCATGACAGAGATCTCTGTATTCGTTGCTTCACGGGGAGGGAACACACAAAAGGTAGCGGACGCCATTGCCGAAGAGCTCGGGGTCATGGTCGGGGATATCGGAGGCTTACTCCCCGACGATTCGAAGATCATATTTCTCGGGAGTGGTGTATACGGCGGAAAACCCGGCAGTGCCATGACAGAGTTCATCGGGCGCGGCGATTTCACGGGCCGGAAGGTTGCGCTTTTCGCCACCTCGGGAGCTGCCGAGGGTGCGAAGAACATGATCTCGATGGTGGCGGATGCAGTGAAAGAGAGAGGCGGCACCGTCATTGGAGACTATCACTGCAGGGGGAAATTTCTCCTGACGAACCGGGGTCACCCTAACGAAGAAGATCTTCAAAAAGCGAAAACGTTTGCACGCGGGATGCTTGAACGTTCCTGACAGATACCTGTATGGAACCTGACTGCAGTGTCCGGTGATGCAACCGATGAAAAAGATGCTATTTCGGAGAGGAGCAGGTGACCTTTACATCCGCCGTGTCCTTCAGGAAGTTTATCTTCACGATCTCAAAATCGTGCACGACAAGGCCTGTCCTTTATGAGAGATCCCTGATCATCTCTTCCTTCCTCTCCTGGTTTACCAGTTCGATCTTTTCGTAACTTTTTCGTTCACCTGGAACGGTTCCCGAAAAAACCCGTCAGATCGACAAGGGAATCGACGACGAAGATTGTGCCGTAATCGCCCAGTTATTTGTTTGTGTCAAAATGGAAAATCCATCAGGGGCCAGGGACATTATTTTTGGGTTTTTAAATTCAGATATTTGTTAAGTTATAATTATATTACAATATGTCATAATCATTATACATCGGGGTACAATGAAGCAGAATTTCTTCTATATTCTTGCCGGAATTGCAGGACTGGTCGAAGTATGTCTCTTTTACCTGTCGGTCGAGTTCTCCAATCCCATGTTGATTACGATCGGTTTTATTGCAGGTGTTCTGCTCCTTTACATAGCATACCGGCGGGTTTCGGATCGGCAGGTGGATGAAAGGCTGGCACTCATCAATCAGAAGGCTGGAATGGCCACCTTCATGGTATTCTGGGTGATCTTTTTTGCGACGAGCCTCGGTAGTGCAGTTATTGGACTGGGTGCTCCGCGGTTTCCACATCATCTTCCATCAGGAAAAGGAGAACCGGGTTTACCTGATAGAAGCATGAATATACCTGACAGTGTGCTTGGATCAGGTGGGCACATTCCGGATAACGGATCGATCCGACTCGGGTATTTCGGCTATATGCAACTGGCTTTCCTGTTCCTGATGTTTTTCCTGTATGTCGGGTTCAGGGTCTATTATGCCCGGAAATACGGGGAGTGGGAAACAGATGAAGAACAGGATTAAGGTCTTCCGGGCGATGAATGATCTCACGCAGGAAGCTCTGGCAAATGAACTGGGCGTCACCCGCCAGACAATCCTCGCAATCGAGAAGGGGAAGTACGATCCGTCCCTCGAACTTGCTTTCAAGATAGCCCGTTACTTCGGTGTAGGCATGGACGAGATTTTCATATATGAATGACCGAACTGGTTGATACTTCTCTGTTTTTATCACCAGCAGAGACTCAAACGTATTCAGTTTGACGTCTGGTTGTAGTATACAAGCCCGTTTTACCTATTCTGAATTATCCTGTTTCTGAAAAACTGCATAGAGGAGAACGGCAAACGCAATAACTGCCAGTGCCACGGCCAGCCCGAGATAGAGATTTGCAAGCAGCAGCCTCCAGATGAGCTCGAACCCGACGGCGAACATGATGCACTCGGCGGATGCACCGATACCGATTGCAAGCAGGATCTGCCGGGACGAAAGACCCACCATCTTCCCGACGAGCACTGCCCCCACGCCACCGGTCCCCTGCAGTGGCAGCCAGACAAAGAACGCGACCCCAAGGAGACGCCAGCGGGAAAGCCAGGGCCTCCTTGCCATGAACGCCTCCCCCGATCCCATGAAACGGGAGATCCAGGCGCCGAGCATCGGGATACGGAGCACAATCGCGAAGTTGAGGATGACGAAGAGGGCTGTGAGCACGTCGAGGACCGCAAGCGAGGTTGCCATGAGCCACCAGGGGATTCCAAGTGCAATCCCGATAGGGATAATCGACTCTTTTCCTGCGGGAGGAATATAGTAGGTGATCATCAGCCCCCCAAGGATCAGTGCAGCGTTGAGGGGGAGAATCAGAACACACCAGGAATAATAGAAAAACGCCAGGCTAACCGGTATGACCAGGCGCATGATCGCAGATTTCATGCTGACCTCCTGCTGTTGTGAAAAGATCTCTTCCAGGCGAAGGAGTCCCATAATTATCCGTAAAATCTCATAAAGGAACGAATGGTAGATATGTACTCCGTTTTGGAAACGGGAACGGGAAGCTGTGGCCTGGCAGAATTTGGGGCTTTCATGATGCGGGCACTGCCAACAGGTGTGAAAAAAGGAGTGCGGGAATCTTCTTAAACAAGTTGTTTCCCTGCGCCGGGTCCTGGTTTGCAGTCGTAGGCTCCGGTAATCTTCATGACCAGGAGGGATCTGCAGTGGAGATGTGGATTTACGCTGTGAACCATGTCCTTCATCTTCTCGTAGTCCTCCCCCGAGGATTCAACCGTTATGTCCCCCTTTATCTTGTAACAACCTTTTATGCCCGGACCCCAGACGTACAGGGCCGCACGGGGGTTTTCTTCGACATTTTGTATCGTCGTCTTCATGAACTGGTTTCCTATCCAGATCGTTTCAGGATCGATGAGAAACACCGCTCCCATGGGAGCAACGTTTGGATCACCATCCTTTGAAGCTGTGGCAAGCGGGAAAGTCTTTGCAGATTTGAACGCTTCTATCATCTCGTCGGTGAGCCTAACCATGAAGATACCTCGGCATGGCTCTCGAAATACTTATTCATCAAGAGATCTGATCCATGGCGAATTGCGGATCTGCGTCGTTCTTTCATTCGTTTTGGGAGATGGATACCAGGGAGAGTTCTCCCTAGTAGAACGAGTATCCATTGATAAAATGGTAGCGCACCCTGCTCTGGGCTGACAGATACCCCCGCAGGCGCGCTTTTTCATAGCATTTCGCCGCCTCAGTCTCTCGTCCCAGGATCTCCAGGCTGTATCCCCTCTCATAATACGCGGCACCGCATGCCGGATCGAGATCCAGAACATGATCATATGCACGAATCGCCTCCGTGTTCCTCCTCCATCCTGCAAGACAGAGCCCCTTCTCAAACCAGGCCGCCACATTCCCGGGGTCAAGTTCCGTCGCCTTCTCAAAGCATGTGATGGCCTGCTCGAATCTCCCCATGTGGCTCATGCACCTCCCAAGCGACACCCATGTCGCGGCATCCTCGTGGTGAAGCTCAATAACCTTTCCAAAACACTGTGCAGCTTCCTCGTACCTGACCAAATGAAAGAGTGTATTCCCTTTCCCTATATACGCATCCAGGTAATCGTGATTAAACCTGAGTGCAGATTCAAAGGTTTGTAAAGCGTCCTGGTATTGTTTCAATTCAAAGCAACAGCGGCCGATTCCGACGAGGACATCCGGGGCGCCCGGGTTCTGTTTGAGCTCTTCCCGGTACCAGGAGAGTGCGTCTTCGAACCGTCCGGTCTTTTCGAGACAGATTGCCATACCCAGCAGGGCATCAGAATTATCTGCATCGATTGAGAGTATCCGGCGGTAAACCGCAATGGCGTCTTTGTCTCTCTCAAGATGCTCGAGGGAGAGCGCGATTCCTGACAGTGCATGGATATTCTGTGGATCATCTTCCAGCACGCGCTTGAAAAACAGGATTGCCTCCTGGTATCTGCCCGAAAAGAGGAGATCCTCGCCATGATGCAGGTCCGGCTTCTTCCGGCCGTAACCAAGAATACCCTCCAGGATCTTCAAGACCGTCGGGTGCCTCCCGAAAAGTTATCGGAGAATACCTATCCGGATAACAGGAGATTAAATTTTCCAGGATGGATCCGCCACCGGGAATCTCCTGTGGTCAATGAAAAGATTGTCTTCCCGCACATTCGTGATCCATGCGGCATTTCGTTTCAAATAGGGTTGAATATGAGCAAGCCATAATCCCACCATCCGTTTGCATGGCCGATATCCAGGGGGATCTATCGGGTGTTTTGGACCGGATTAAACACTTGAGGAAAGGTCCTCCAGCCTCTCATAACCCATCATGCATCTGAAAAGCACTCTGCCGGGATGCATCCCCCTCGCTCCCCTGCGAATGATATAATATCCCTGATGAGATTGGTTCATGGGTGATTGGTATGACAAACCCCTGGCTCCCCTACAGGATGCCCCCGATGAGGGCCTTCATCCTCGCTCCGGGTATCGTCCAGATCGAGGATGTTGTGTATAATCTCCCGGAAAGAACGGCAAAGAGTGGCGTGCCACCTCCAAAAAACCCTGAATTCGTTCTCCCGGTCCAGGAAAACAGCGAAAGAGCTGCACGGTCTGCGATGGAGGCGCTTTACAGGACCGTATTTGACTAAAAAGTCATTGAATAATGTATGGAACCCGACAATCGTTGCGGATCAGACCGAACCAGGATTGTTACGGCCTACAAAAATATATGGTATCGTCTCATACAGGCACGTGACAATGGCTACAGACTGGTATATGGATTTTGTTGACCTGAGCTATCAGCCGGAGAAGGATGAGATAATCTGTCTCTTCTATTTCGAGTCCGATGACGGTGTCACCCGCGAGGAAGCTGCAGGGAGGATCGCCTCGGAGAGCTCGACAGGAACCTGGACTACGCTTTATTCGATGCCTGACAGGATGCGTGATCTCCAGGCTACGGTGTTCGATCTTGAAGAGAACTACGTAAAAATCTCCTATCCGCTGGAACTCTGGGAAGAGGGCAACGCAGTGCAGTTGCTATCAGGGATCGCCGGCAATATATTCGGGATGAAGGCGATCAAAAACCTCCGGCTGATCGATGCCACCCTGTCCCCGGGTTACCTTGCCCATTTCAAGGGACCCGCCTTCGGAAACGAAGGCATCCGGAAGATGATGAAGGTATCGGGTCGCCCACTGACAGGAGCCGTTCCGAAACCAAAGATCGGGTTTTCTGCAGAGGAGCATGCAAAGGTGGGGTTCGAGACCTGGATGGGCGGTTTTGATTTTGTAAAGGACGATGAGAACCTCACATCGGTCTCCTTCAACCGGTTCGAGGACCGGGTACGGATTATGGCCGGGATGCGGGACCGTGCCGAGCAGCTGACAGGCGAGAAGAAATCTGCTTTCATCAATATCACGGCCGATACCGAGACGATGAAGAGGAGGGCAGATTTACTCGCGGAGTACGGGTGGAATTACGCCATGATCGATGTCGTGGTCTGCGGCACGGCAGGGGTGATGACCATGCGTGATTACTGCACCGACCTCGGGCTGGCCATCCATGCCCACCGGGCCATGCATGCCGCATTTGACCGGAATCCCCGGCACGGTATAACGATGCAGTTCCTGGCAAAGATCATGCGGCTTGTCGGGGTAAGCCAGATCCATTCCGGCACGGCGGTCGGCAAACTTGAAGGTAGCAGGGAAGAGATCGCAGTAATTGCCGATATATTGCGGGAGAAGGTGGTTCAGGGTAAAGGCCGGTTGTCGCTCGACCAGGACTGGGGTGATATCAGGAATGCATTTCCTGTCTCTTCCGGAGGCCTCCACCCAGGACTCGTGCCCGATGTGCTCGACATCTATGGAACCGAGCTCGTCCTCCTGGTCAGCGGCGGAATCCACGGCCATCCGAACGGAACACGGGACGGGGCAGTCGCCACCATGCAGGCAATCGAGGCATGGACAGACGGTGTCACACTGGAAGAGAAGGCAAAACGGGCCCCGGAACTCGATGCAGCCCTTGAGAAATGGGGTCGATATAAACCGAAATGAGATACTGTCCAGATCAGTAACAATCCATTTTTCAGGCTCTTCGCTACCTGGTTAGGGTTGGATTGATGAACCGGATACATTTTGTGGGGGAGGCCATCCGCTCCCACACCCCCATGTGCGATGCCACGCCGCCTCGAAAAAATACCGCGAGGGTGATTCACAGTCATAATTTTCGCAATTGGGTATGGGTTATGTGGGGACGCCCCTGCGGCGGTTGTGAGTGACTGCAATTGGTATGTACGATAACAATCCGATTCAGTCTCCCCACACAAAACAGCGAGGAGGCATTTTTCATTTACAATTTCAGGGTCGCCTTCCAGAAGGTGGCGAATTTTGTATAAAATGCCTGCATCAATGCACATTTCCAGATCTATTCCCGTTTTCCCCCCAGATCAATACACATCAGAGACCCTTTGTCAGGTTCCGTCGCTGGACGGTTCTGCTCACCACGAGGAGCGCTACAGTCCATGCAAGGAGAACGATACAGTCAGTCACGGGATTGAAGACTGAGTACCCGTGCATACCGAACGAGAAGATATCGACAAGGTAGGTGAGGGGGGAGAGGGTGGCGAGATACAAACCCACGCCGCCAAGGGAAGAGAGCGGGACAAAAATACCGCTGATGAAGATGAGCGGGAACCTGACCAGGCTGGAGAGCATCATGATATTGGACGGGGTCTCAGATGCGGGAGATGCAAGAAGCGCACCAAGTGACGCGAACGTTATGGCGCCCAGGAGAGTTGCCACGCACCAGACAAGGGGAACCGCCACCGACACCTTGAGAAGGATGACCGTGCCTGCAATGATAATCGCCGTGATGATCAATCCGAACAACGCTCCCGCCACGGTATCACCAAGGAGGATTATCTCGAGGGTGACCGGGTACGAGAGCAACCTCTCGAAGGTGCGATCACGTTTTTCCCAGGGAGTGATGAGCGGTCCGACGGATGAAGCGGTAAAGAAGAGCGTCATGGCCAAAAAGCCGGGCAAAAACGTCTGCATATCCATACTGCGCCCGATATAGAAGGCAATGAAGAGGAATAGCGGGAAAAGGAGGCCGAATATGAACACCGGTGGCTTGTTGTAATAGATCCTGATATTCTTCTCCGCAATCACCGCGACTCCTGAAAGGAGGCCGGATATATCCATCAGTTGCCCCCGGTAAGGTGCACGAAGACCTCTTCCAGGCTCGGGCCCGATATCTGCAGGGACGTGATTGTCAGGCCTTCCCGATCTGCACGGCGTACGACCTCTTTTACCACGGCGTCCGGGTTTGCCGTATAGAGGATAAATTTGTCTCCGGTCTCTGTTATCCTGCTTACATCTTCATTTTCCAGGAATCCGGCCGGCACATCCCGGGAGAATGAGACCCGGACCGATTTCGAGGTCTCGAATGTCTGTTTCAGGACCTCCGGGCGTTCGACAGCAACGAGCGATCCCCTGTTGATGATTGCCACCCGCTGGCAGAGGGTGCTGGCTTCTTCGATATTATGTGTCGTGAGAAAGATGGTGGTCCCCTCTGCCTGCAGTTCCCGCATGATATCGACGATAAGGCGGCGGCTCTGGACATCAAGGCCTTCCGTGGGCTCGTCGAGGAAGAGGACCCTCGGGCGATGGAGGATGGCGCAACCGATACTGATCCGTTGTTTCATGCCCTTGGAAAAGACCCTGACCTGCCGGTCCCGGTGCTCCGACAGGCCAAGTCTCGGTATGAGTTCCTGTATTCTCTCATCTCTCTCCCTGGCACCCATCCGGTAGAACTTTCCGACAAGGTTGAGGTTCTGGACAGGGGTCAGATCCCCATATATCGTGCTGTGCTCGGGGATTACCCCCATCAGCATCTTGGCCATGAGCGGATGCGAAGAGAGATTGATTCCCGCGATCTCGACGCTACCTGAATCAGGAGGGAGAATCCCTGTCAAAAGACGGATAGTCGTGGTCTTTCCTGCACCGTTCGGTCCTAAAAAACCGAAAAATTCTCCCTCGTTTACGGCTATGGAGATATCGTTTACCGCGAGAAAACTGTTGAATCTCTTCGTGAGAGCGTCTCCACGGATGGCAGCGGAACTCATGAATGATTGATAGATTAGGGCAGAAGATCTATACAATTCCTTTCTTTTCGCATGGAGCACAAGCTCCGTGATACAGGTATTGCACGAATGAAGGGGGACCAGATCTCTTACTGTATAAAAAAAAGGGATTATTTCCCCATGAGGGGAACCTCGCAGTCAGGGCACTTCATACTCCTGCAGGGAACACCGAGTGTCTTTTCGACTTCCTTTCCGCATTTCGGACATACGCAGGTCGTCGGTGGGTTTCCCCGCCTCTGTCTGCCCATACCTCTACCAGCTCCATCAGGCATCTACACGTACCTCGTGAGTTAGTGATATGCGTCTGTATCTAATAGGTATCGGAAAGGGCAAAGGTGCAGGGGCTCAAAGTCGGAGCAAGGGAATTTGCGTTATTCCAATTATAATGAATAATACACATAAATACCGGTAATGGATAAAGGGGGTATGGAGGTGAAAATCCGTGATGATCTGTCCTGCACCTGCGAAGTTGTCGAATGCGCAGATCGAAGAGATAACGTCTCTCGAAAAAAAACTGGGGTTAATCCTCGTTGCCTATGAGCAGATACCAAAAATTGCACGTCTGACGAATGAAGAGATCGAGCACATTAAAAAGGTCGAGCGAGAGACAGGAAAAATTATGCTTGCATATGATGCATAACCATCTTCCTGTACATTTCTGATCTTTTTCGCACCAAAAGATGTTCCGTGAATGCTATCCGTGAATATCCTTTTTTATCAGGTACGCAGGGGTATCTCTGCAATATCCGTATTCTGTCCCGCTAGATTGTTATATACTTCTGACTATAAGTTAAATTTATATGCCATAATGTAAAACATACTATACGTCAGGAAGCCCCTGACAGGAAAGAACAACCCCCTGAGTGATATTGATGAAAAATATTGGAAAGATTGTGGCAATATCAGCCATACTGGGATTCCTGATCGTTATGGTATTCCCGGTGAATGCCCTTCCAGCCCGGTCCGCACAATTGAGTGGAGATGCAGGAGTGCGGCAGTTCAGCCACCTTGACCGGCTCGAAGAGCAGGGCTATGACATGAGTGCGGTAAGAGCAGCGATCGAGAGCGGCGATTACGAGACCGCCCGGACGCTGATGCAGCAGTTCATGGAAGAGCACAAAGACGAGTTGCCCATGTCTCCCGCAGGAGATCGTGCGGGAAACGGCGAACATATGTCCGGCCACCTTGACCGTCTCGAAGAGCAGGGCTATGACATGAGTGAGGTAAGAGCAGCGATCGAGAGCGGCGATTACGAGACCGCCCGGACGCTGATGCAGCAGTTCATGGAAGAGCACAAAGACGAGTTGCCCATGTCTCCCGCAGGAGATCGTGCGGGAAACGGCGAACATATGTCCGGCCACCTTGACCGTCTCGAAGAGCAGGGCTATGACATGAGTGAGGTAAGAGCAGCGATCGAGAGCGGCGATTACGAGACCGCCCGGACGCTGATGCAGCAGTTCATGGAAGAGCACAAAGACGAGTTGCCCATGTCTCCCGCAGGAGATCGTGCGGGAAACGGCGAACGCATGTCCGGCCACCTGGACATGCTCGAAGAACAGGGCTATGACATGAGTGAGGTAAGAGCAGCGATCGAGAGCGGCGATTACGAGACCGCCCGGACGCTGATGCAGCAATTCATGGAAGAGCACAAGGAAGTGTTGCCCGTTCCGTCGGCAGAGGATCGTCCCGGGAACGGCGAACGGATGAGACCCGGAATGGCCCACTAATGCCATAAAACATCACCTTGAGGCGAATCGAAAAAAGCGAGGATTAACTCAAACGTTGATCTCAAAAGAGCACACAAAAGAGATGAGGGGAGGCCGAATAGATCCCGGTTGCCAACAGACAGGCACTCCCGGCCAAGATCAAAGATAGTGAATTTTGGTTCGAATGCACAAAACCCCCCTGTATTCCTCCACCTCCCCTCTTACCTAAATGAATTGGCATTTTTCACTATACTCCAATCCAGACATTATTCAGGCAGGAATTAATCATGTTCTTAAATAACACCAGTTTTCAACGTATTGCGGTATTACTTCTCATTGCAATGGCATGCATGCTGGCTCCGGCCCTTGCAGAAAGCAGTAGCGTTGCGGCCGCAGCAAATGTAGCGGTAACTGAAATCGGGATAGATCCCGAAGTCTTAATGCAGGACGATACGGGAACAGTCAAGATCGGGATAAAAAACAGCGGGAGCGATTCGGTCTCGATAAGCAGGGCAGAGATATTATCCGAAGATCTCGAGGTGATCAATTACCAGACATATGATTCGGTGGGATCGCTGGGACCGGGCAATTCCATGGAATTCACCTTCCAGATCCGGGCAGATGCAAAGGACGGCATGTATTTTCCCATGTTCTACCTGGACTTCACAGATGCCGGGAGCCTGCGGTATCCAATCCCCATCAAGGTGGATAACACCCCTATCATCGTGACCGTTATTGATGCCCCGGATTCATTCTCCCCTGATTCGAAAGACGAGATCACCTTATCCGTCAGCAACCCGAGAGAGTGTGTAATCAACAGTGTCACGGTAACCCCTGGCGGGGAAGGGATCACAACCACGCAGAGCGGCATATTTATCGGAACATTGGAGCCCGATCAGGAAAAAACCGTGACATTCGAGGTAACTGCAGAGAAACCAACCACGCTCTCATTCGATGTTTCATACAGAAACGGAGCAAACCAGCATCAGAGCACATTGGCCCTGCCGGTGACAATCGGCGACCGAAAAGTCGCCGCCGAACTGGTGGTAAACAATGTCGAGGTCGGCCAGAGTGCATCAGGTACGACCATCAGCGGCGATATAACGAATGCCGGTCTGAAAGATGCCAAGTCTGTCATGGTAACGGTCGGTGATCCGGCGCAGCCTGTCGATCCGAACCCTGTCTATGTAATCGGCGCC
>Ga0209203_1000157_pt1 | contig 59182 bp, 52 predicted proteins | sample AD_UKC109_MetaG_FD_184423 | JGI IMG/M metagenome (GOLD analysis project Ga0209203, IMG submission 184423) | Active sludge microbial communities of municipal wastewater-treating anaerobic digesters from Hong Kong - AD_UKC109_MetaG (SPAdes)... | ecosystem: Engineered > Bioreactor > Anaerobic >... | reverse complement strand
TACTCGGCGACCTGGTTCTTAGGGGATTGGCAGTCTTGGCGGTACATGGAGATACCTAGTGCGCTGGTTCGTTGTGTTTCTGGTGGTCGCCAACCTCGTGCTGTACTTCTGGGTGAAACAGCAATCCCTGCCGCCGCCCGGTGTTTCGGCACTGGCGCCGCCGGATATCGGCCGGCTGCGCCTCCTCAGTGAACTGCATGGGCGAAGTGATGGGTCGATGCCCGACTCGTCTGTGCCGCCGACTGGGGCAACCAACGATGGTGCGGCAGCCGAAAAGGCGCCTCCGGAAATTGTCATGGATGTCGGCGAGATGGATGTGGCTCCCGTTCCGGCGGCAGGCCCGATTTCCAACCGCGAATTGTCGGCCGATCAGGAAACGGCAATCCCAACGCTGCAGGCAGAGTCGACACCCATACCACCACAGCAGCAGGTCGTTGTCGATCCAGGCGCAGACCGCGAGGCCGATGCTATGGAGGGCTCCAGTGACACATCGGTCAAGAAAGACCCAACGTATCCGCAGGGTGCCGTAGCGACGTTTCCTCCCGCGGATTCCTCGGTCAGCGACAAGAAGGCCGATACTGTGGGCGCTGTAGTTGCCACATTGCGTCCGGAGGTGCTGTCACCCAGCTGCGCAAGGGTCGGTCCTTTCACCGCGCACGAAGCGGATACGCTGATCGCATATCTGCCGGAACACCTGACGCTCTATTCAGACATCGTCGAGGAGTACACGATGGCTGATTCCTATTATGTGATGATTGCTGCGCTGCCGAGCCGCGAGGAAGGTAACCGGAAGATCCAGGAACTGGCAGATGCCGGCGTCAAAGACACCTGGTTGTTTCGCTCAGGCGAGTACCGCAACGCGATATCGCTCGGCCTTTTCACGCGCGAGGCGAGCGCCAATCGGCATGCCGAGAATATCCGGAAGAAAGGCTTTCCAAACCAGGTGATCCCGAGGGGGGTACGCAAGGAAGGGCGCTGGCTGTATCTGCGCAACCGCGACGGTGGAGACATTGGCTTGAGCCTTCCGCTGCCGGACGGAGCCTCTGCGGAGCGCCTGGCCTGCCCGTGAAATGAGGCCGATCCGTGTCCCGCAGGACGCCTTTTTGCTAGAATCACATGCGCCGCTCTGGTGGCGTGATCTTCAAAATGCGCTGGCGTAGCTCAGTAGGTAGAGCAGCTGATTTGTAATCAAAGGCGACCGTCGCCGCTTGATCTTCCCAGCTACGTCTCCATCGAGGCGTAGCGGTCAACGCATCTAACCACTTGCCAGTCGTGCTGCTCCCAGCGCGTTAACGCTGGAAGCACACCGACACCGTTTGCAGGTGTGTCACCGAATTTTTAGCACGTCGGTTCTCACCTGGCAACGATCAAGACGAAAATGTCTCGAGAAGACTGCGCATGCGATCCATGTCCGGATGGACATACTGCATCGTCGTGCTGATGTTCGTGTGACCGAGCAGTTCCTGCAGCGTGCGAATATCCTTGGATGCCGCCAACTCGGTGGCCATCGTGTGACGAAGACGATGCGGCGAGATGCGGATATTGGTTGCCTTCGATAGGCGCCAGAAGCTCGCGCCCAGCTGATCGACTGTCATCGTCTTTCCCTTGAAGCCGTCGTTGAACAGCGTGACGTTGAATACCTGTTCTTTGCTACGCGGCGTTCGACCAAGGCGCTCGGTCGTCAGCAGGTACAGGTTCTCAAGTTCGGGGCGCAATGGCTGGGCGATCGGTATGAACCACTCGCGATGTGTCTTGCTCGACGTAGCTCTCAGGTGAATCGTGGCCGAATCGAAATCGATGTCCTTCCAGGTCAAACCAACCAGCTGCAGCCTGCGGATCCCGCTGTAGTAGAAGGTGTTGATGACGATCGACCAGAACCAGGTGGGGCGAACGTAGGCGCCTTCATCGCCGGTATCGCGCAGCGCGCGCAGCACAGTCTGCAGGTCGACACTGTCGACGGTCTTCTTGCGCAGCTTCGGCGCCCGCGCCGGCGCAGTGTCTGCAAAGGGATTGCTCGTACAGTCATGGTGACGTATCGCGTGATTCCACAATGCCCGCATGTGCCTGCGGTACGTGTTCCAGCTCTCTTCCTTCGCGCGGCTAAGCACGGCCGTCCGCCACTTGCGGACCTCAGCGGCGTTGATCTCTTCAATCAGGTAAAGGCCGGTGTTGTCGGTGAAGCGCCGGGCGACATCGCGGTAGAGCTTGTTGGTAGCGGGGCGCAACAGGCGTTCCGAAAGGTAGTCCTCGACCAGTTCGGATATCGTTTTCAAAGGTGCAGGGTTCTTCATTCCAACTCATCCATGTCAGAAAAGGGTGCGGACTTTACAGGACGCTTCAGTTGGTCGGCATTGAGAAGTGTCAATACGGGATTGGGTTCAGGAATTGTGATCCCAAGGACGGATTCGGCGTCGGGGATGAGCATCACTTTCACGGTTGAAGTCCTGCGATCTTTCGCGACCTGGCAGGTCCAGACGTTGGTATCTTTCTCGGTCTTCGCGTGAAGCCTGAGCTTCTGGAAGCGCTTCTGAGCGCGCTCCCAGTGGAGAGGGCTGAAGTCGCGGAAGATCCCCGGTGTGATCAAGGCGAGGCCTTCGGTCAGCACGTGAACGCGTGCGCGCGCGGTGTTGATCTCGATGCGTCCCTCACGGATGTTGGCTTTCAGCCATTCCACGAAGCGCTGGCCGAGGTCCGTGTTGCTCTCGTCGTCGGCCGATGAATCGGTTGATGTTTCAGCCAATGCCGCTGCTGAACGGGCCGCCTCCGTGTCCCGTTGCCCGATCGTCGCCGGATCTGAAGGGGCAATCGGCGAAGAGTCGGTATCTGGCACCTTGCTTGATCCTGCTCGGCTGATTGGTGCTTCCGGGGTGTTTGCGGGCGAGTTCTGGGGCGCGGCGGGTTTCTCGCCAAGAGATTCGGCAGTCCGGTCGTCGGCTGTTTCAGCGCTCGCTGTACCAGAAGCGGGTGGTTGCGCAGACGGCGACACCGAAAGATTGGCGGCGGTCGGCACCTCCTTGAGGTCCGGCCAGATCTGGGTCAGTTCCATGCGCAGACACGACAACGTCTGACACCAGTCACCGATCCGGATTTCACAGAACCAAACCGCCTTGTCACCATTCGCCTCGATGATGTGCCATTGCTGTAGTTCATCCATCAACCGATCGTTGCGCCCCGGGATCCCCGTCTGACCTTCCTTCGTCAGGTGTTCTCGCAGGTCGTCGAGGACGCGCTTGGATACCAGCCACAAGCTGCCGTCAGCAACGAACCCGGAGGCACCTGGCCGGTTGAGCGTGATCGTGCCCGCTCTGACCATGTGCCGTAGTCCCGTCAGCAGTCTTTCCGCAAGCGGTTTGGTGCGCGCTGCCGGCGAGCGTGTCCGCACGCCACCGGACAGGTCCCGTGCGACTGACGTACCGTCTGCCGCGTGGGCGATCGCTGCCAAAGGCCCTGCATCCTCGGTCCCGCTGATGGTGGCAAGCCATGCGTCGAGCACGGCAGGCTCCGACGCGAGCCAGTTCAGGCCAACCTGCGGCAGTAACCTGTGTACGAGCAACGGCGGCATCAGCTCATGCCGGTGGTACTCGCGCTGTGGGTTGAAGCGAAAACGGTAGTGAGCCCCCGCGGGGAGCATAGCCGTCAGTGGCTGCCAAACTTTCGGTTGTGTATCAGGCGGCGAGATGTAGGTAACAACAAGGTCAGTGATCGGCTTGCCGACATCGTGAAGGAGTGCAGCGGTTACGGCCGCGTAGGTCCAAAGGTCCTGCTGACTTGCGATTTCCTCGGCTGGTGCGCCCGCAGGTAAAAGCTGATTCCGGCGCAATGTCAGTGCTTCGAGTATTGTCTCCAGGCCGTGACGCAGTAGCCCACCAAGCTCGGCGTGATGATGTGCCTCGGAGGCTGGCAAGCGCTGGCACAACGTTGAGTAGTTTTCGAGGACCGGGAGATAGACCTCTTGCCAGTGTCCCTCTGGCAGGCCAATGATCGACCGAAGCGCGTGCGTTGTTGATCGGAAAGGCGCGAGTAACTGCTCCGGGGTTTCCACCGGATAGTAACCGGACGGAACCGGTTCGATAGATCTGGCTTCCGAGCGCGCTTGAGGCCACATGTGCGGCATAGTGCATGCGGCCGCCGGTTACGGTGGCATTAATCCCTCCCGCGGTAGGGCGGGATTTCACGGATCGGGCTTCGCTGCACTTATTCCAGATGACCGATCCCTCGCGATCTCCAGACGCTATCCACTCGTCATACTTCGGAAATCGTAGATCACTATTCCAGCCTTTCGACGAACTGGGCCTGATGGCCAATCTCTGCCTGCTCTGTCTCCTCCGCAGTTAATCAAAGAGCAAGCAGCGGGGCTTCAGGGGCGCGCTGGTCGAGGTTGTGCGACGATCGGACAAGCAAAGCCGATCACAGACTGCCGATCATGAGCAAGATCCCGTCACATCCATGGGCATTCCGTCCCCGCTTCCGCCGCCACGCCTTCGGCTGGAAATCGCAACCGGCGATCCAGCGCATCCGCGAGGCTGTGTCCGAGATCAAGCGGGTCGCCCGTAAAGACAAGGTGGTGGCCGCCGAAGGCGCGGTGTTGTTCCTGGAAAGATTGTCGCCGGCCATCGAACAGGTCGACAGCTCGTCGGGCGCTATCGGCACCGCCGTGAACAAGGCGATCGCCGACCTTGCGGCCGTCATCGCCGCCGCCCCGGTTGATGAGGCCACGCGACAGCGATGGCTGGAGCGGCTGTGGCAGGCCTGTCAGGATGACGAGATCCCCTATCTCGAAAGGCTCGGTGACCACTGGGGAGAGCTGTGTGTATCGAACGCGCTTGCCTCGCACTGGGCCGATGAGCTGCTTGGCACCTGCAGGCTGGCCTGGAGCCCCGACCCCGCGCTGCGCGGTTTCTTCAAGGGCACCACCCACTGCCTGAGCGCATTGCTCGCCGCGCAGCGCTATGAGGAACTGCTCGAGCTCCTCGCGATGGCTCCGTACGACCTGTGGCATTACCGCCAGTTCGGGGTCCAGGCGCTGGCCGCACTCGGCCGGAAGTCTGAGGCGATCCGCTATGCCGAGGCGGGGCAGGGTGCGTATGACAGCCCGGTCGCCGTGGCGCAGACCTGCGAGGCGATCCTGCTGTCGTCCGGGATGGTCGACGAGGCCTACCGGCGCTATGGCCTGCTCGCCAACCGCACTGGGACCTATGTCGCCTGGTATCGCGCAGTCGCGAAAAAGTACCCCCAGATCCCGCCGGCGCAGATACTCGACGACCTGGTGGCGTCGACGCCGGGCGAGGAGGGCAAGTGGTTCGCCGCCGCCAAGCAGGCCGGGTTGTTCGATGAGGCAATCGCGCTGGCGCAGCGCTCGCCGTGCGCACCGCAGACACTCACTCGCGCCGCGCGCGATTTTGCCGAGAAGAACCCGCCGTTCGCGCTCGAGGCCGGCATGGCAGCGGTGCACTGGCTGGTCGCCGGATACGGTTACGACGTGACGGCAGCGGACGTGCTGGATGCCTACACGCACACCCTCGCGGCCGCAGAGCGCCTGGGCCGCGCGGAGACCACGCGGCAGCGCATCCGTGACCTGGTCGCGAAAGAGACCGGTGGTGAGCGCTTCGTCACCCGGGCGCTTGGGCGCCATCTGGGTCTCGCCTGATGCCGCGCATACGAGACGACCGGCCGGAGACGGGCGACGCCTTGACCGACGCGGCGCTCGACGCGCTGGACGCCGACGAGCTGCGCGCGCTGATCCGCGAGCTGCTGCCCTGGTTCGACGACCGGCTGCACGCAAGGTTCGTCAATGCCGTGATCGACCACGCCGCGCGCAATCCGTCGGGCTGGGTGCCGGCTGCACCGGGTGAGGCGATCGTTGCCGAGATCGAGCGGTTCGCCGACGCGGCGCAACGTATCGGTTATGCGGACCCGGCCGAGGTCGACGCCTGGCTGCGCGTCGGATCGAACGCCTTCCTGGCGCGCGACTACGCCGCCGCCTACCGGATCTTCCATGCCTTGTTGATCCCGCTCGCAGACGCCGCGTTCGACATCGGTCAGCATGAGATGGTCGATGAGGTCCTCGGCATCGAGGTCGGTGACTGCGCCGCGCAGTACGCGGTCGCGGTGTACATGACCGCGGCCGCGCGGCACCGCGGGCGGGCGGTGCTGGCGGCCTTCGACGCGGTGGGCGGGGTCTGGCACTTTGCAGCGCCGCTGCGCGAACTGGAGCAGGCCGCCGTCGAGTCACTTCCCGGGGTTGATGATTTCCTGCTGCGATGGCGCGAGGCCGTCGCGGCGCGGGTCGCGCAGCGTGGGCCGAGCGACTGGGCGAACCAAGAGGACCGCTGGCTGCACGAGGTGGTGCTGCGCATCGACGGGCCTGAGGGGTTGGGCGAGATCGCGCGGGCAACGTGCAGGCTGCATGACCTGCGGGCCTGGTGTGAGGCGCTGGCGGCCGCCGGTGACTGGTCGGCCGCGCTCGCCGCCAACGAAGCCGCCGTCGAATGCCTGGCCGATCGTCCGGATGCCTGCGCCGAGTTCCTCGACGGGGCGGCGCTGGCGGTGCAGCAACTGCGCGGCGAGGACCTGCCCGAGCGGCTTGACCGCGCCTGGCGTGCATCGCCCAGCCTGCCCCGGTTGCAGCGTTGGCTGGGATCATCGGAGACGCCCCAGCGGATGCGTGAACGGGTGACACAGGCTTTGGCCGTCTGTCCCGAGCCCGCTCTACGACAGCGTGCCCTGCTGCACCTGCTCGCGGACGATCCCGCGGCCGGCGCCACGCTGCTCGCCGGCGCCCCGGGTCTCGGCTGGTCCAATCCTGAGCATCCGGGCCCGCTGTTGTTCCCGCTATTCACCGCATGGCTGGGTGATGGCGAGTCGCCGGACGGAATGGCCGACGCAGACGAGATTTCGTCGCCACCCGCCGGACACGACGCGCCCCGACTTGTCACGCCGGCGTTGTCGGAACTGGTCGCGCTATCAGGCGTGATGTCTTCGATCGACCCGACTGTCCGGGAGACCCTGATCGCGGCGATGCGCCGCGCCGCTGAGCAGCGCATTGCCGGCGTCACCAAGAACAGCCGGCGTCGACACTATGGACATGCGGCATCGCTGGCGCTGACCTGTGCCCGGGTCGATCGCTCGGTGGAGGCCGCCGCCTGGCTGGCCGCGGTTCGACAGTCCTACCGTCGTTACCCGGCATTGCAACGGGAATTCCAGCAGCGCGAAGACGCGGGCTGAGCCCGGCCTTGCCATCGCTCCTGCCTCTGACCGTCGCGGCTGCGCCCCGAACCTGCGGCCGCATCAAATCGTGCACGCCAGCAGGGGGGCTGGTCTGGACATTGTTGCTGACGCGGAAGCGCGGATACCGGCAAAAGGTTGTTCGACATGCCCGTTCCGTTCTCATTGGGCAGGCGGGCACGGGGTGACGGTCGCGGACCTCGGGCGGGACGTCGAAGCTTGGTTGCGAATCGAATCCGAATCGGGGGACAGTGTATCCATTGTCGATAAATGAGCCGCGTCGGTAATACCCCGGTAGACGATCAGTTTGTTGACACGGCGGTAAGGCTCAGCGGCAGGACAATGCGACGAAAATGTGCGGGGCAAAAAATGACGGCTCCTACACAGCCTTTCTTCAGGAATTCAGATACTGTCCCCGGTATTCCGATCAGCCATGCCAGGGCCGATTGAGGGCCGGGTCAGACAAGGACGTTGCATCCTACCCAAATAGGGCATTAATATGCCCGAAATGGGTAAGGTATCGTCAACACTCTCGTCCCGCCCGGCCCGCCGCAAGGCGGCAGCCGAACGCGCCGATGTGTCTACCAGTCTTGCGGATGCGCTATTCACCACCACCCAACAGCGCGTTCTCGCACTCGTGTTCGGCCAGCCGTCACGTAGCTTCTTCGCCAGTGAGCTGATCGAGCTCACCGCATCCGGGTCCGGCGCGGTACAGCGCGAGCTCAAGCGGCTCGCCTCGAGCGGGCTGGTCACTGTCACCCGAATCGGCAAGCAAAAGCACTACCAGGCCAACCCCGATTGCCCGGTGTTCGAGGAGCTGTGCGCCCTGGTGCGCAAGACCGTCGCCATGGTGGAACCGATCCGTCAGGCACTCGCGCCCCTGGCCGAGCGTATCTCGCTGGCCTTGGTCTACGGCTCCGTGGCAAAGGGTACCGATACGGCGAGCAGCGATATCGATCTGCTCGTGGTTGCCGACGATATGACGCTGGAAGAGGTCTACTCCACGCTGGCGGAAGTGGAATCGAGCCTGGATAGAAAGATCAGTCCCACGATGTATACAAAAAAAGAGTTCGTAGATCGGCGGGCAGCGGGCAACCCATTCTTAAGCCGCGTGCTTGAAGGCGAACATCTGGTCCTGATTGGAAGCGAAAGTGACACATCCACAACTCGATAACCTGATGCGGATCGGCAAGCTCAAGGCCGAGCCGCCAGCGGAGGCGGAACTTGGCGGCCTGCTGCGTTCCGGTCGCCGGCGTCTGGTCGATGCCGAGCGTGCCGAGCTAAGCCTCGAAAGTCGCTTCGACCTCGTATACAACGCGGCCCACGCCCTGGCGCTCACGGCACTCCGGGCCAAGGGCTATCGTTCCGAATCCCGCTACCTCGTCTTCCAATGCCTGCAGCACACCATTGATTTGCCCAACGAGCAGTGGCGTGTGCTCGACCAGGCCCACCGCAAGCGCAACCTCGCCGAGTATGAAGGCGTGATGGACGTCGATGAGCAGCTCGTGGACGCAATGCTGCGGGTGGCGCGGGAGGTCGCGCAGCGGGTGGCAAGGTTGGTCGAAGAATGATTGAAGAATAATCAGGGAGAGTACCGAGTGGCGAGCGCGAAAGAGAAGAAGGCAAGCGGCAGCAATGCAAGGACGGCTGCCCCCAATGTCGACTACGAAGCCCGGCTATGGCTTATGCGCAAATCGGGGGACAGTGTATCGATTGTCGATAAATGAGCCGCGTCGGTAATACCCCGGCGGACGATCAGCTTGTTGACACGGCGGTAAGGCTCAGCGGCAGGATAATGCGACGAAAATGTGCCGGGCGAAAAAGACAGCTCCGACAAAGCCTTTCTTCAGGAATTCATGTGCTGTCACCGTATTCCCCGGTGCGCGCAGCGTGGGCCGAGCGACTGGGCGAACCAAGAGGACCGCTGGCTGCACGAGGTGGTGCTGCGCATTGAAGGGCCTGCAGGGTTGGGCGAGATCGCACGGGCAACGTGCAGGCTGCATGACCTGCGGGCCTGGTGTGAGGCGCTGGCGGTGCAGCAACAGCGCGGTGAGGACCTGCCCGAGCGGCTCGAGCGCGCCTGGCGTGCGTCACCCAGCCTGCTGCGGTTGCAACGGTGGCTGGGATCATCGGAGACGTCCCAGCGGATGCGTGAACGGGCGACACAGGCTCTGGCCGTCTGTCCCTGGCAAGCCCAGCGACAGCGTGCCCTGCTGCACCTGCTCGCGGCCGATCCCGTGGCCGCTTCTGGCGCTGACAAAGATTGCTTCACCAACCAACTGGCGGTTTCCGCATGCTGCCGTTAGGCCTCAATTGGTCAAAAAAGTTACACTTCATCTCCAAGCCAAACTCAGAAGAATATCCTTGCGATGGAGCGCCTGTGGGGCAATTCGATTTAGCCGACTGGAATCGCACTCTGGTGCGGGCGGTCTTCTTTGACCGGATTGATTCGTCGCCTTTTATCACGCGGATAGACGCGACAGACAATTTCTTGGCGCAGGCTTCTGGCATTGAGAGTCCGGCCGAGGCTCGCAAATCTTTCTTGGCCGCAATGCCGCACTGGGAGTATCGGGTCAGGCGATTGTTCGATTCGAGTGTCATGTACCGCTGGAGCACCAGCAGTGATGATTTGCCTTTCTACGCGCAACTGCACTTGACGATTCTTGCTGCGTCTGCGGAAGAATCTTTGCAGCATGAGGGGAACTTTAGAGTACGACTAGCCCAGATGTTGGATCTGCAAGATGGTGACTACGTGTCACGAGGTTGCCTGCCGGCCCTCTGGGAGAATGCTCGTCAATGGTCCATCAATCGCTCAGAGAAGCGGGGCGATACTCGTAGGCTTGTGTTGCCTGATCCTGGCAACGAAACAATCATCGGCTACTCAAAGCGCCTCGCTTTTCCGGGGTTTCGTGACCAAAATCGATTGGCAGAACTCTTCACCCAGACGGATATTGATAGCTCGTCAGCATTGCCACGCCTCCTCCAAGTAATCAGGTCGAATCTGTTTAGCTTTTCCGATCGGTTTCGCGAAGAATTCAGAGGATTTGCCCGCTTAATTGAGAGCAATCAACTAGAAAAGGCGTCTGGTACCCCGTTCTGGGATGCAATTGAAGAGACCTCGTGGTCACGAACGAGGCGTTCGGGGAAAGCGTCCAGGGCGGGTTGCCGATTGGAGATAGATCCAACAGACCCACATGCGCCCGGTGTATGGCTGTTCTGCCGAAACCTGCCTAGCGGCAATTCTGATTTGAAAAAGGATGCTGACGAATCACCCTACAATGGCCTAGTCCCGCTAAGCTGCAGGGATAAGAGGTTGGCGGGTCGCATGCTTGAGAGTCTGCGAAGTTGGGCGAAATCAAACCAATATCGCAGTTGGCTAGGACCAAATTTGGAGCACTCTCTCAAAGAGGGTTGTATCGGCTTCGTACAAGACAATGACGGCCGGTGGTTTGACTCGCCAGTAGCACCAAGGGAAGCCCCTTTCTGGATATTGCTGCGCAAAGAGCATGACTGGCTGTTTGGCGCCCCCGTTGATTCGCCGGACCGCCAACCCGTTTTCAAATCACCATTGCTCGACAGCTCATTGTGGAGCCTATTCGGCCCAGTTGAGATTGACGAACGAGTGCGAGCCTGGTTGGACAAGCGTGTATTCCTCCCCGATCTGCTGGCAACAAGGTTGGCCAGGCCCTCGGTCACTGTTGTCGGGTCTGTTCGTCGTGAAGATGGCGCTTATTTCTGCTTGCCTCCGCTGATCCCCTCATTCAAATGTCATGGCGCAAAGTCTGGCGTCGCCTCAATTGAGACTGGGGAGCAGGAGTCGTCCTACCAACTAGCAGAAACGGGAGGCATGCTTAATCTACCCTTGCTTGCGAGCCAAGATGTTGGCGGTGATACGGTTGTGCGAATTTCCGCATTTGATGCATCCGACAAGGAACTTGCGCGAGCGCGCTTCAGATTTTCGAATAGAAGCTCTGCTCTCCGGTTCAAGCCCGTCCGCACTCCAAGTAGCTGGCTCGAAACCGGATTAAATGGTCGGCTAGAAGAATTCTCACCCAATTTGTCAACTGGATCCGCCAAGCTAGAGCTCAACTCTGTTTCCCGCGGAGAGGTGGCTCGCCCATTCGTGAGATCTAGAACACGGTCGATTGCGCCTTTGTATTTGGACCCTGGAGCGGTGGATGAGCGGTGGGCTAGATCCTTGGAGGTTCTTTCGGCGATCTTTGCACGTCGATACGCGTTATCTCTCGGGGAATGTCTGGATCTTATGATCCAAATTTGGGGTACGTACGATGGTGGATGGAGAAAGATTGACGAACTCCTGCAAAACGGTGTGCTTCGTCAGATTCACGCGAGACATTGGTCCAACCAGGCGCTGGTTGCCAATCCGCTCTCAATGGTTGCACATGCGAAACCAGATGACTTCGTCGTACGGGCTTTAGGTCTTACCTCTCAGGCAATGCGCGCAATCATTAGTGGGGCATTGGGCCAGCCTGGCAAGTGGATATCCTCGCCCGATAAGACTACAGCGGGCGCCCTCGAATTTCACGTTGGCGACGAAGGCGCTCTTGCTTCTCTGGAGGCTCGAACCGGGTGGAACATCCGCTGGCTCGATTCCCTAGCAGAAGTTCGTCTGCCAGCTTTGAACGAAATCCGCGCGAAGTCAGCTCGCGAAGACGTTACCGATTATCCAGACGAGGAGAAGAGGGTCTGGTCTGATGAGCGGCAGCGATTTGAGGACATTGATGGTGGGGAGCAATGCTTTCCTAGGCTTGAACAATTGAAGGCGCCCGGACAGCGAGCGCTATTTGTCGTTTGTCGGTCGGATGGAACTCATTGGAATACCGACAGCAGGGATTGGGCGCTGCTGGTATACACCTCAGAGCGTTGTGGGTCATTGGGGGAAGTACTGGGCGATGGTTCGATAGTGTTGGCGCAGCCTCGTTTGGCGCTCCCGGCTCAGATTGGCCGCCGAACAGTTCTTTCCGGTGGTGGCGTCTGCTTCCGCGCCGCGGATGGTGCTTTCGTCTATCCAAGTGGTTCATGTTGGTCCCCAGAGGACTCCTGCATCGCTTGGATCGGTGAAAAGCGTTCGCGACGAGAAAAGCACATGACAGGACTACACGACGCGACGAGCAGGTATGCATTTGTGGTTGAACGTGAAAAGCAGAAGAGAAGGACGTCTTCCAACAAATGAAAGCTAAACAGGTTCGACCGATGGGTGGTGCGGCATGATCTCTGATCTGGCTTCCGCTGGGCAGTTCCTTGCGTATGTCGAATTTGTGAAGGACGAATTGCCCAACCGATTTGCAAGGTTGCGGCCGATTTACGACGTCGACGCTACCCCATGGGCCACGATCGTTGATGGAAGGACGACGTTCGCTGATGAGGGTTTGGTGTTTTGGTGGCAGCCACCCCACGGAGTGGCTGAGCACACTGTCTGGGTCGTCTCTTTGCAGCTGCAGCCGAGTTACGGAGCCGATTCGAGACATCGAGACAAGTATGCGGTTCTAGATGCTAAGAGACCTTATCAGGGTTTGGTTCTCCAAGACGCACTTGGGCCACTAGCCTTCCGGCGGGCGCTAGCATCCGGTCACCTGTCGTTCGACTTGCCCTTAGTAGGTAGGCCACTGGTCAAAGTCCCTCAAAGCGACCATTGGGTACTCCTCCCCGAGTCGGTCAGGACGCAGAGTCATGCTAGTCGTTACTTGGTGTCTGTTCCGGGACTTGAGGGCGTGATACCAAAGTACGCTATGGCGGCCGATCACTTTCAGTCGGTTGTTCTGGAGAATTCCGAGATCTCTTTAACGTTAGAACTCGGGCCACCTGATGGCTTCCAATGCGCGCTTTCAGATTCACAGTTGATCGAGCACATGCGGAAGCGCCTCTCGGCAATAGATCGAAGTGTTCTCGATGGCCTGGGAATCACAAAAAGTCTTCTCAGGGAATATGCAGGCGTCATTGATGCCGCGGGCATCGGTGGAGACGATACGGAAAAAGAAGAAATTCGGCGTCACGCAATTACTGGTCTTGTGGAGAGCTATGAGTCGGATATCGGCGAGCTAGAGGCAGTTGTAGCGGCACTGATGGAGTATCCGCAAATCAAGCAAGGAGTGGAATCCCGGCTAGCAGACGAGCTCGCGGAGTTTAGAGAGGCGCGGCAGAGAGAGATTGAGGACGAACAAACTTCCGCGGTAGATGAACTTGCACATACCAGGGCGGAAGTAGAGCGGACTTCGCACGAACTTCAGGCGCTCAGGGATGGAGTTCGAGGAGCAATTCGGGACATCACCGATGCGCCACTAGAGGCGCTGGCCCGGCATGGCCTGCTGGATGCTTTAAAGCGAGCGGTTCGTCTGGATTGGGTTGCTGAAGATCAACCTGCTGAGGTGTCGGCCAAGAGCGCAAATCGCCCCATTGCGTTGATCGAGAAAACAGAGGACCTTACAAAGGCTGTGGTCGGATGGGCGTCTAGCGTGGTGGTGGATCCGTACATGATGCAGGTCGCGCTGGCGACGATTCTGGCGCACCGAGTTTCTTTGGTTCTTGGGCCGAGCGCAGATCGCGTGGCATTAGCGATTGCCAGTGTTATTGCTGCAGATCGTTCCGTCCGTGTATCCGTTAGCACCACCACTTTTGGCGTATCGGATCTATTGGATTCACCAATCACCCCCGTAGCAGCGACGTCTGCGGAGGGTATCGCGACTCTTGGTGATTTTCTCTCGACTTCCTCAGAAGATGAATGCTCCGTTGTGGTCTTGTCCGGATGCAATCGAGCGCCGCTCGAAGCATTTCTTCCGGAGTTGTTGTTGCCTTGTCAAGCCGGGGCGAGTGCGTTTGGTTGGAAACGAGACGATGGTCGGTACAAACTTCTTTCGTTGCCGCGAAGATTGAAGATCATCGGTACGCTATATGGCGGAGATGCAACCTATCGAGTGTCGACGGAACTCGGTACCCAACTGGCTGTGGTTCCAAGTGACCATGAGGAGATGAGCGGTGTTGCACTGGCTGACCAATCGCCGCCCAATCACTCGCGGATTGCTGGTCCTCTGTATGACGCTCTGACAGTCTCGCCAGAGGGATATGACCCTTCGTATCTATTGCGCTGGACCCGGGCGTCCGGCGTGTCGCTTGCAGAGGCTGATCTCGCGAGCGTCTTTGCCGTCTATTTGAAGCTCATCAAAGACCCCGAACGCGCGATCGGGGAAGCGATTGCCGCAATGATTTTGGGTCGCTCGCCGTCTCCAAAAGCACCGGACCAATCTGAAAAGAACTACGAAAAAGTTTTCAGTCGACTGAACCAGCTTTCTCAGGCTCAGGCCTGGCAGCGCATATCCGAGTATTTCAATACGGCGAGTAAAGAATGAGGAATCCTTTTGATGCTTTCGAACGGCTTCGCAGTTTCTACATAACCTACTTGGAGACTGCATTCCGAATTCGACACGATTCAGTCCAATCGGCCCGGCGGGTGCTGCTTGAAATGCCAGGCACACTTTGCACGTCTCCGCTAATAGAGCCAGTGCCGCGTTATCTGGGTCCTAGCGAAGGCCTCCGAATCGACCAACTAAGCGAGCCAGGAAATGCTTCGTCATGGCTCCCGGAGTTTGCACGGGAGGAGGTTGCTTTCTTTGCGAGATTGACAATGGCTGGGTTGATTCCAGCTGAGCCGGACGATCGAACGGGCGACTTGAGAGCAAGTTTTGGCCTGTATCAGCATCAGCTTGAGATGCTTAGAAAAGGGGTAAGCGAATGCACTCCCGGTATCGTTACTTCCGGAACAGGCTCGGGCAAGACAGAGGCGTTTCTATTGCCAATATTGGCAACAATTTCGAAGGAGGCGCGCCGTTGGCCAGCGGTTAGCTATAAGACCTGGTCTCCTTGGTGGCGAGCCGACAATCCTCAGCCACAAGATGTCTCGTCAATGAGAAGTGTCGAGCCGGCTGCTCGCCCAAAAGCAGTGAGGGCATTGATTCTCTACCCGATGAATGCACTGGTAGAGGACCAATTAGTGCGTTTACGGAAGGCTTTGGACTCGACAGACGCGCACCGTGTGCTTGATGAAGAGGCAGCGGGTAACCGCATATTCTTCGGCAGATATACCAGCGCCACACCCGTCACGGGATGGCTTCAGCATCCGCGGCGTTCAGGTGAGCGGGATGAAATCAGTCGGGTTAGGCGCCGTGTGGCAGAGCTGCGCCGATGGTATTCCTCGGCCGAGGCGACTAGCCGGGAAGCGAACGAGCAGGCACAACGAGACGGCGACGCCGATCTCCCTTTCAATTTTCAGCGCACCCTTGGTGGTGAAATGCTGGACCGCTGGGAGATGCAACAGTTCCCCCCAGACGTATTGATTACCAATACCAGCATGTTGTCGACGATGCTCGCTAGGGAGGTGGAAGAATCGATCTGGACGCAGACTAGAAACTGGCTGCTAAGTGACCCGGATGCATACTTCTTTATTGTCGTCGATGAGCTCCACCTGCAGCGTGGCACCGCTGGGACAGAGGTTGCCTTTCTGTTGCGTCTGTTGTTCACCCGTTTGGGACTAAATGACCCAGCGCATTGCCACAAGCTGCGGGTACTTTCATCAAGCGCGTCACTGCCAATGATTGGTCAAGATGGGCAGCGCAGTTTGGACTACCTTTGGGCGTTCTTTGGGTCTCAGGGGCTTGGCCAAGGCGGAACGAGGGAACAATGGCAGGATGCCGTTGTGCAGGGTGTCACCTCAATTTCTACAACTCGTCCAGACCGCCTTCCGAATGCCGACCGGCTCATTGCGGTCTACGATGCACTATTTCCCAACGACGGAAGTCTACCGAGTGGCCCCGACGAAGCTCCAGGGGCGTGGAGAGCCTTGGCGGTTTCATTGGGCATTGAAGATGGTGATGTGGCTGACCAAGCGTTACCACGGGCGATCGTTGAGCGCGCAACCTTGCTATTAGAGGTCTCCTGTGCGGACGGCAGTGCGGTCCGGGCTACCTCTGTAGAAATGATGGCGGATCGGCTGTTCTCTGATTCCAAGTCAGCGCTACAAGCGCTTCGACGGCTGATATGTATTAGAGCTTTCGCCGAGCTTGCGGGCAACGGACTCGATAACGGTTTAAGTTCATTTAGAACGCATTGGTTTCTGCGTGCCATTGAAGGCTTGTTTGCAGCTCCACGAACCGCAGATCCCGGTAGCGATGCGAATGGTCGTATCGAGGCGTTCTATGGTGAGCTTTCAGTCGAGCGGGGAAAGAAGCTAGGAGGGAGTCCTGGAGAGCATCGTCGCCCACGGTTCTTCGAACTGCTGTACTGCGAGTGTTGCGGTTATCTGTTTTTTGGGGGAATGCGCAGTCAGGGGGCAACGGGTAGGGTCGAGTTGCTGCCTCATGACCCGGATCCAGAGGCTCTGCCAGAAGAGGCGAAGGGCCGACTATTTGAGGATCTGAGTGCAGAGGACTTCGCAATCTTTCTGCCAGTGGTGGACCGTTTTGCTCCATATGGACAGGAGGAACTGCAACAAAGCGATGGCCCCGGGAATTGGCTGCCAGCAAAGCTAAATCCCTCGACGGGTGTTGTTTCAATCGGCCGGGCTGAACTACAGGAGCCGGGCGGCATTCGTGGCTTCTTGTATGATGGTCTTAGAAGAGACTGCTACCCCAGTAGGCGATTCCAAGGTCCCTCGGATGCAGGATCGGCAGTGCCTTTCCAGTGCCCTTGTTGTGGCGAGTCGTACAAGTTTCGACCAGCTCCAATGCGGCATTCGCCAATTCGAAATTTTCGGGTCGGCTTCGCCAAAACGACACAGTTGTTGGCAAGTGAGTTGCTGTCCGATCTCAAGCGGGAGGATCCAGAGGCCCGCCTCGTATCTTTTGCAGACAGTCGACAAGACGCGGCTAGAGCGGCGTTGGACTTAGAAGGACGCCATCATGAAGATGTGAGGAGGGGGCTCCTAATTTCGGAAATTGTCAGTTCCGCGCAAAGAATGCTTTCCCAGGACGAGGTTCGAACAAGACTAGCGGCGATCAAGCTAGAAATCGGGCAACTTGCCACCACTGATCCGGTTTCCAATGCAGAGCGAATTGGCGAATTAGGAAGGGAGCAGCGGCAGTTGGAGACCTTCAATGCTGACGATGACTCAGTCAGATTGAGAGACGCCGTGGATCTTGAGGTCAATCCTTCAGATTCAACCGTCAAACCGATGCTCCAGCGAATGGTGACTCTGGGTATCCATCCGACAGACCCGAGCGGCGTCAAGCCCATTGGCCGTGGGAACGTAGATTTTGCTTGGCAGCAGTTATTCACGGTCGATGACGGTGAGGTCCGGTGGCAAGAAGTGGATCGGTTTTCACCGGAACTGGCCGATGCTCGCAGTCTAGTCGTCGAAAGTCTCCGCGAGCTGGTTAACTCGACGGTTTTCAATCGTACTTACTTCTCGATTGAGGGTGCGGGCCTCGGCTATCCTTGTTTCTCGCTCAACCCCGGAGAGTCAAGGAATGACGTTGCACCGCTCGATGCTCTGCTCCGGGTGCTGTCCGACCAATATCGGTATACGCCCAGCCAATTCGATCGAAATCGACTCGATGAGTGGCAGTCTTGGAGCGACACGCCACCAAATTCCCGGGTGCGCATGTTTGCATTGGCATCATGGGGTGCGCAGCTTGCACCAGAACGTTTTGGCCAATTTCTTATTCGGCTTCAGGCCGAGGGGCACGGACGCGGCATTATCAGGGCGCACGCGATTCGAGTAAGAGTTCCTGCGGAACAGGAAGGTTTCTGGCGATGTGAGAACTGCGGCCGGATTCACCTTCATCGGGGCACAGGCACATGCACGCGTTGCTACCGTCCATTGAATGAAGCTCCGTCCGGAATAGTGAGTGATCTGCGCAAGGACAACTACCTCGGGGTACGGTTCGCGCATGCTAATATGGAATGCCGCCTACGTGCCGAAGAGTTGACCGGGATGACGGCCAATCCCTCTGCCCGGCTGAGGCGCTTCAAGGGAATCCTAATCAGGGACGACGATGACATCCTTCCTCAAGGGCAAGATATTCAAGTGCCGCGGGTTTTGGAGAAAGCGGCCAAAACAATTGACGTGCTGTCCGTTACTACAACCATGGAGGTGGGTGTCGACATCGGGAGCCTTCGGGCCGTCTTTCAGGCAAATATGCCGCCCCAGCGTTTCAACTATCAGCAGCGTGTCGGGCGAGCCGGAAGACGAGGCCAGGCGTTTCCGGCAGTTCTTACCGTATGCCGGAGCCGTAGCCACGATTTGCACTATTTCCGTTTCCCGGAACGCATTACGGGCGATCCCCCGCCGCCCCCCTTTCTGTCAAGCGACCTGGCGTTGATTGCGCAAAGACTAGTGCGAAAAGCATGGCTCATCGAAGCTTTCAAAGGTTTGCGCCAGACATGGAGCGGTGAATGGCCGGCGGACATGATGCCGCGGCCGGATTCGCATGGTGAGTTCATCCGGGTCCTTGAGTATCGAAACGATCCGAGTTTCTCTACGCGACTCGCCTCGGCGCTGGACGCAACTATCCGGTTTCGGGACGAATTTTGCGAATGGTGTTGTGCGGACATCGCGTTGACTTCCAGTGAAGTACTGACAGGTCTGAGTCCCAACGAGGTTATGGCAGACCTTGATGAAGTGACAGATGTGGACGAGTACATGGCCAAGGGTTTGGCAGAGGCTCTGGCCGAATCTGGTCGCTTTCCGATGTATGGAATGCCTACCCGAGTAAGGGCGTTGTATACGAAACTTCTGGGTGGTCGTCTGGCTGGTCGAGTCGAGTTGACATCGATTGACCGGGATCTCGAACTGGCGATTCAAGAGTTCGCGCCCGGCCAGGAGCTTGTGCAGGACAAAAGAGTACACCGTGCGGTTGGTTATGCTGGATACATACCACCCGCGATGTTTCGGCGCCGCGGTGAGTGGCGGCTAGATTCCCTGGTAGATGGGCTTGGGCCTTCGTCCGAGATCAATGAATGCGGGAATTGCGGTTCGGCAAATCAAAGTGGGTTGCTCGCGATGACGTGCTCTATCTGCGGTGCGAGCCTTGATCCAGACTCGACGCGTATCTGCTACGTGCCGAGAGCGTTCATCACGGATTTCGATCCGAAATATCGGGGCGACGACGAAGTTCGTTCGACGCGCGCGACGAAAACATCGATAGCGGGTGATCGGTTGCCCACTATGCATGGAGTCTCAGGCACAAACGCATCTGTAGGGCTCAATCGCCAAGCAACTTTGTATCGGCTGAATAGAGGTGAAAGAACCGATAACGGTTGGACCGGCTTCAATGCCGAGTTTGGCCATATTAGAGTGCGAACTCATGATGAGCGAGAGCTTGCGACTGTAAGAGATATTTGGGTGGATCAAGAAACGATCCGCCGTGGTACGGGCTTTCAGGTAGACGCGACGAGGGGGCCAGTGCGTGGATTTTACCTTTCGGCTCCTCGTGTTACAGATTCTCTTCTCTTACATCCGACAGAGGTCCCGAGAGGGTTGGAGTTTCAGCGTCAGCAAGATCCGCAACCGCCCGTGCCGCTACCGACCACGATCGGATTTCGAGCGGGTATTTTGTCCGCAAGCTACATGTTGGTGTATGAGGCGGCCTCAGCTCTCGATGTGGATCCCGATGAGTTCGAGGTATTGGCGCCACGCATGATCCCTGGTGCGGATGGCTCGCCAAGGCCGGTCCTCCAAATCGCTGATTCGCTGGTCAATGGGTCGGGCCTATGTGATGCATTGGCGGGTACGCAATCCGGCAGGCCATTAGTGATCGATATGATTGAGTCGATTCTCGACCGCCCCTATCTGTCCGAAAATCATAGGGAAAGCTGTGATCAAGCTTGTTACGAATGTTTATGTCGATTTGGCAATCAGCAGTGGCACGGTTTGTTGGATTGGCGGCTAGGTCTCTCAACTCTGTTGGTTCTTATGAATCCAAGATTTCGGGCGGGTCTGGATGGGAATTTCGACTGGCCCGGGCTTACAGATTGGCCAGAGATGGCGGGTAGGTATGCTGACGATGTCGCAGAGGTTTTCGGTGGGAATAGGATTCAAGTCGCCGGGTTAGAACTTGCGGAGCTGAGGCCACGCCACTGGCTGGCTGTCACCCATCCTTTCTGGGACTGGTCTTACCTCTTGGAAGAGCGGCGGGATCTCGAACAGTTTATTGCCGCTGGCAACAGAGTATTGCCAGCCACGACATTCGATTTATCCAGACGAATGGCATCCACCGTCGAGCGCATTAAGGCGTTAAACTGAACGAACTGGGATGCTACAAGAAGAACAATACAATCAAATGAACGTGGCCAGTGGATGAAGGACGAAATGACTGGTGTGACGAGTATCGATCTATTCTGCGGGGCCGGAGGGCTTTCTCATGGTTTCACCAAAGAAGGGCTGTGTGTTGTAGCGGGTATTGACGTAGATCCAGCATGCAAGTATCCCTATGAGAGTAACAATGACGCGAAGTTCATCGAACGTGATGTGGCAGGCATCTCGGGCGACGAGCTGAGTGTGCTATTCCCGACCGGTGCAGTTAAGGTGCTCGCAGGGTGTGCTCCGTGCCAGCCCTTCTCGACATACAGTCAGAGATATGACTCCAGCAGAGATGGTAAGTGGAGCCTCCTCAACGAGTTTGGTCGAATTGCTGAAGAGCTTCTTCCTGATGCGCTCACGATGGAGAATGTGCCAGCGCTGTCCAAACACGGCGTGTTTCAAGGGTTCGTCAGACGACTTCGAAAGGTCGGCTACAAGGTCTGGGCGGATGTAGTCGAGTGCGCTGACTTCGGAGTACCGCAAACGCGCCGAAGGCTGGTATTGCTTGCATCGCGGCATGGAGAGATCGCAATGATCGCTCCAACGCACAAGCAGCACCGCACTGTCCGTGATGCGATCGGGAGGCTGAGACCGATTGCTGCTGGCGAACAGGCTCCGCGGGATCCTCTGCATACGGCATCGAGGCTTTCTTCGCTCAACATGGCTCGAATCAGGGCATCCATACCGGGCGGCAGCTGGAGGGACTGGCCAAAAAGCCTAGTGGCGGATTGCCATAAGGCACCTAGCGGTCGGACGTATCCCAGTGTCTATGGCCGCATGGAATGGAACAAACCAGCGCCTACGATGACCACGCAGTGCTTCGGTTTCGGGAACGGAAGATTTGGGCATCCTGAGCAGAACCGTGCCATCTCTTTGAGAGAGGCAGCGATTCTTCAAAGCTTTCCTCGCAACTATGCATTCGTACCGCCTGGAAAACCTGTTGAGTTCTCAGTAGTCGGGCGATTGATCGGAAATGCTGTGCCTGTCGATTTGGGACGGGCGATCGCAAGAAGCCTGCTGAATCACTTTGGTGATCATGGGTTGACTGCTTCATAGTATGAATCTTTCACTTACGCGGCCATTAGGTGCGAAGGCTCATCTGTACTCCCAAACAAAGGCCGAAGCCGTCATCGGAGAGCGCCAGCAGAAGAATGTCTGCGACGGGGCAGCGTGACACCTCCGCAGAGTTATCGATTCGCCGTCGCCTCCATGCTTTGGGTTTGCGATATCGCGTTAATTATCTCGTTTCTTCGCGTCCACGCAGAACGGCAGACATCGTTTTTACCAATGTGCGGCTTGCGGTCTTCGTTGACGGGTGTTTCTGGCATGGGTGCCCGGAACATGGAACGTGGCCGAAAGCCAATGCACAGTTCTGGAAGAGCAAGATTGAAGCCAATCGCGCTCGCGACAGGGATACTGACGCGCTACTCAATGCCAAGGGGTGGGCCGTCTTGAGAGTCTGGGAACATGAGGATCCTGATGTTGCTGCTGATCGAATCGCCGATGTATACGAGAACCTCAAAAGACCTATCCCTCGGCATTCAGTTAGGGATGAGACTTGAAACTGCAGTAACAGGCGTGTTGCGTTGTGGCTCCATGCCTTTTGTCGCGCGGTACGCGAAGCGCGGCAGCCCTTTCTGGATTGGCTCATTCCCCTTGATGTGCCCGTACCCTTCCCAGTCTTTTTGTCCTTGACCCTGACGGGCTTTATTGTCAGCTGTCAGAATGAGTAGAACCCATTCCGAACTGTCTCAATAAATGGTTGTCCGACTTGGCCGACGTATTCCTTGACGTTACATGGGAGTGGACTTCCGCACGTCGCAAGCCCGTGGCTATGCTGAAGACTAGTACTTGGTCGATAATGATGGAGGCTCTTGGTTTCGTCTCGGGCCGCGTTCCGCGGCTCCAGGCTTCCTAACATCACAAAACGTGTGAGTTCGACACAAGCGGAAATTGTTGCGCGGCCAAGTACTGGCGTACATAGGAAATACTGAAAGGATTCTGAAATGGACCAGCTCGAAATCGGTTTCTACTCGGCTGTTGCTGTGTATGGCGTGATCGCCATCTGGACAGTGCTGGTTCGCCTGCGCTGGCTGCCCGCAGCGCTTGTGCGTTTCGTGTGGCGCTTATTAAACTGTCTCGGACGCATCCATGTTCTGGGGCGCGCCGTAACCGTCTGTCGCAGGTATCCCCTGGGTGCTGGCTTGGTGCTGGCCGTTGTGGCTGGATTCGCGGTGCCGTATCTGGTGCTTTCTGTCCTTTGGGGCGTTTATTTGCTGTCGTTTGCTGCTGTAATTTTCCTCGGCTGGGTCGCCTTGGGCAGATCTCAGGACGATGATGCCTCAGACGAACTCGACCCCTATGGGATGTATCAGGAAAAGCATGGCCATGGATTAGTGCACGGATCATCTCCTTACGCCGATGGCGACCGTCCCGTCGGCTGATAACCGCTGATTTCATTGTTTGAGGGCTTCATCCAAGCGGTGGATTGCCTGCTATTTGCGAGTCCTCGCAGCGGTACGGGTCGCAATTCTTGCACCAGCTTCCCCTGATTGACGCGAACTTTTCCACCCGGCCTCCAGGCTCCCTTCAATCGATCGGCCGATGTGAATGCCGGCCCACGCCATCATCATCGTCCAAAGCACCGGCATCCCGATCATGAACATCGCCAGCATGGTGTCGAGCATCAGCGCCTTGCTGGTCGCGCCGGCGAATCCGCCAGGCGCTGCGGCCCAGTTCATCAGGCCGTCCAGGCTGCCGGGATGCATGGCGACGGTCAGGTTCTCGTCGACCCACTGGGCGAACTTCCACAGCACGGTCCAGAAGTTGATGGTGAAGATGCCGATGGCGCCGACGGCGAGCATCGAAAGCGAATAACCCGAGATCACGACGATGATCGGGAGCAGGGCATAGACCGCCATCAGCGTGACGGCCTGTATCGTCGGCAGCATCGGCTTGATCGCAGTGAGCATGGTGCCCAGGCTGAAGTGGGTTGCGCCGGCGCCGGCGGCACCGGCCACATCCTGTGCGGCGCCGTACAGGTTGCCCAGCACGCCTTCACGCCCGCTGTACGCGCCCAAGGTGTCAGGCTGGAAGGTTGTCATGGCCTCGACGCGCGAATTGTTCAGTGATTTGCGCACGGCCGTATCGGTGAGTTTCTCCGCCGCGATGGCCGCGGTTCTTCCCCAGGATCCGAGGAAGGTCGAGAACCGCGTGGCGGCGCTTGCGAGCGTGTTGGTGAAGTCGCTCGCCGCGGGCAGGGCCATGATCTTGTCGCGGATCCCGGTCGTCGTGCTGTCGCCCAGCCACCACTCAGCGCAGGTGGGCTGGCCCCAGCCGCCGGTTGCGGCGGTGCCGTAGTCCAGGTCCCTTGATGCATCGTACGGCCAGCCGGTGACCCGGGACGCAGACCGCATGTTGGGGTAGTAGAGCGAGCGATATACATGCGATCCCATCCAGTCGGGATCGTCGGCGCCGTATTCGTTGAGCAGGGCGGTGATCGCGGCACTGGTCGGTTTGTCGCGAAGGTACTTCGAGCGCGCCGGGACGAAGCAGTCGTTGTAGAACTGGCTGGCCTCTGCACGCACGACTGGATCGCTGACGGTGGCCAGTTGTGCCTGTTGCTGGACCTCGCGGATGCCGATCGAGTCGGGCATGCCGGTAACGATGGCGTGATTGATCCCCTTAGTCAGGCTCAGAACCGCGTACCACCAGACCGGGATGTTTACGCTGGCCGGGGCGCCCGAGAAGGCGCCTGCCGAACCGAAGCTGGAATCCGGCAGCGCCGGTGTGGCGGTCGCGGGTGCCGGGTCGTTCAGCGTGGCCGAGGGCGTGTAGCTGATCGCGTTAGCACTCAGGCCGACGGCCGGCGGGCCGGCGATCAGGGCCACGAACACGGCGACGTAGAACTCGATCTCGATGCTGCGCAACGCGATATCGTGGACATTGCCATAGCTGCCGCCGCGGGCCGCGTCCTTCCAGCAGGTCAGCAGGATCATCACGAACGGGATGTACACGATCCCTGTGTCGGTCAGCGCGTCCCAGATGATGCCGTACCACTGCCAGCCGAACAGCGTGGTGAAGAGCTCGAGGTAGGAATCGACCGCCATGGATGAATGCCTTCAGTTCAGCAGGTGGGCCAGCAGGTTCTGGCCGAACAGGATTTCCAGGACCACGAGTGCGCTAGCAACGCGCCATCGCATGGCGAGCAGGTAGTTGCGGTAGGCGGTACTCAGGCGCTGGCGCTGCGCGACCCAGTGGATGAAGGGCCTCCATTGCCAGATCAGTGCGATCATGCCGCCCCACTTGACCGCGGTGACGGCGGGTGCGATGCGGTCCCAGCCGTCGCGCACGGCGGCATAGCCGTAGATCTCGATCAGCACGAGAATGGCTGCGGCGACCAGGCCGAAGAGGACCGCACCCAAGCGCAGCAGCCTCCGGCGCGCGCGACGCGCATCGAATGCGCCCTCTGGTCGGGAGCTCACTGGAAGCGGCCTCCCTCCTCGAGCGGTGATTGTTCCGGGCGCCCCTGGCGCAGCGTCTGCTGGCTTCGTGCGTCCAGCTGGTTGCGTCGTGCAACGACGCCGGCGGCGGTATTGCTCGCGATCTCCTTGCTGACGCGCTGCTCGAACAGGAAGCTCTCGATCTCTTGCTCCAGTTCGTTGACCGCGCTCACTGCGACGTCCATTGCCGGCTTGGTGCTCATCACCTCGGGCACCCGCTTGCCGCTGATCAGCAGCCGACGGATTGCGAAGGCCTCCTCGATGGTGCGTGCGATCGCGACCTCGGAGGCCAGGCGGCCGGCGAAGACACCGGCCTCGTCCGCCGGTAGCTCCCGCAGGGTCCCGATGACCTTGGCCGAGACCGCGACGCCGGGTGCGGAGACGTCCTGCAGGTCGGCATTGGCCGGCACGCCGGTCCCGCCGACCAGGGCGACGAGGTCGGTCGCAACGGCCTGCCGGTGCGCCTCGTATTTCACGTTCAGGCCGTTGCCGGGGATGCCGCGTTTCGGGCAGCCGTCGCAGGTGCGGATCACCGCGTCGCCGAGGACGTCGACTGCATAGTCGGCTGCCGACGTTGGGGTCGGGAACAGCGTCGCTAGGCGAACCTCTGGTCCAATAAGTGGTGGTGTGTACGGGGCGTTGCTGCCGGGCGGGCGTCCGAGCGTGGTATTCCAGCCCGCGGCGGTGATGTCCCTGATCGGCTCAATTGGTGGGCCACCGGTGCCCCCGGCCATCACGACGCCGCCGCTGGTGACCTTCGGAAACGGGTAGCCGGCTGCACCACCCGTGCTCTCGACGGACTGCTTGGCAGCCACCGCATCCGTCGTGGTGCCCATCAGGCGCCGCCAGTCACCGGCCTTGGCCATCTGGATCCACTCCTCGTACGGGTCCTTGCCGGCGAGGATCTCCTGCTCCATCTGCTCGCACGACTTGAGCGCATCGCCGAAGTTCAGGCTGAAGTCCGCCGCATAGGTCTGGAAAAGCTCATACAGACCCGGCGCGGCCCGCTGAAAGACGTACAGGGGCAGCGCCGCGATCGCACCGCGCGCAGCGCCCATCACCGTGCTCTGCAGGCTGGTCGCCGCGTTCGAGAACGAGTTCGTCACCGAGCTGACGATGTCGAAGTTGCCGCAGCTGTAACTGGCGGTCAGTGAGGCGTGCGCATCGAGGACCTGGTGGGCCCCGGCCGGGTTCAGCGCGATCGACACGGGCTCTGCGCCACCGATCGTGTAGTACCAGGCCTGGTCCTCGGTCGGGACCGGTACCTCACCGGCAGCGACGATGCCCGACAGTGCCAGCAGCGGAAGGAAGCGAACGGAAGAGGGAGGCATAACGGGTCTCACGATTAGGGGATCGCGCGGATGAAGATGCCGCGCCGGCGACAGCAGGTGTAGGGACGCCACAGGTTGAACTGGTAGTCCCCGCCGGGATCTCTGCGCCCATCCGACCAGCTGGTCAGGCTGAGCGAATCGTTCTCGCCGAATGCATCACAGCTCGTGTCCGTGCGCGGCTCGAGCATCTGCCAGCTGCCGGTAGTCTCGTCATTGGGTTCGAGGGCGGGTGGGTTCCAGTAGCGCATGCCCCAGCTCCGCTGACCCCAGGACAGCGGCACATAGACATGCGGCTGGGCGGAGCGCGTCGTGATCTCGCCGGCACGCTGCGCGAGGATCGCGCCGGCCTTGGGCTCTTCCTGTTGCAGCGCCATGCCGGTGCGCGGAAACACGTTGCCCCAGGTATTCAAAGGCCAGTTGCCGATCTCTTTGAGCCCGGGAATCAGCGAAGCGGGGTAGAGCGATTCGATCGGTACGATCTCGCGCCAGACCAGGGCATCGAGTGTCGATACGAAGTAAGGCATCAGCGGGATCGTGCGCGGTGGGCAGACCAGCCCGGTGGCACCCAGCACCAGGCCGCTGGCCGAGAATGGGTGGCCAATCAGATCGGCCTCGCGGAAGGTCTGGTGATCGCGGCCGCGATCCGGGTTGCCCTGCTCCCGCCGCCCCTCGACGGACCCTGAGGCATCCGCAAAGCCACCGACCAGGCCGGCGAGGCCCGCATTGGCTGCGGCAAGAATGGGTCGTGCCTCGACCCAGGGATGCAGGGCCGGTTCGTTATGGGTGGTGACGACTGCATCGGGTGCATAGTTGAACACGCGCGGTGAGACGCGGACCCGGCAGCCACGGATGCCGCATCTCAGCCAAAGGCAGATACCGGTCAGGCGCCAGCGCAGGCAACGCGGCAGGGCGGCGGTGGTCTTGGCCAGGATCTGGGCGGTGTTGGTGGTTGCCGCAACGCTGGTCGTCGGCCAGGAAGGGGCAAGCAGTACCAGGCATAACGCGACGAGCCCGGCGCGGGTGACAGTCCAGCGCGTCGTCATTTGTTCGCCTCGTACAGCCGATACGCGATCGCGAGATCGGTAACGCCATAGATCACCGTAGCCCCATCGAACACGATCGCCGGGTAGCGGTCGAGCCGGTATTGCAGGTGGGCCAGCGTGAGACCTTGCCCGGCCTGCATCATCTGCTCACTGAGCATCGGCTGCGCATCCAGGCGCTGTGCCGCGATCCTCGCGGCCTCCTGCGGATCGCCGGGTAGGCCCTCGGAAAGCTGATCCTGTGCCAAGGCGAGGCCATCGAGCCGGTACACGGTCACGTCGGTGAAGGCCTCCGTGTGTGCAACCGGATGCCGACGGTCCGTGAACACCTCGAGGCGGGGCTCGGCGAAGCCCGGATTGGCCACGAGCATGAGGACAAGAAGGAGGGCGCTGCGCATCTCAGTCACCCGCCCGTCGCCGTTCGATCCCGGCGGCGATATGCATCGCTGCCTCGACCTCACTGCAGTGCTCGCAGCGCATGATCTGCGCACGCGCGGCCTTCTCGTCCTTCTCGGTCTGGGCCAGTGCCAGGGCCAGCGCCGGTGGCACGTTGCGGAACAGCGCGGCCAGGCTGTCGGTGAGCACGACGCCCTCGGTGTACTTGCCACTCTCCTTGCGCGCGGATAGCAGCATCTGGCGTTGCTCGTCGGTCAGCTGGCGGAACCGCGCGATCTGCTCGACCTCGTCCTTCGGCATGACCAGGCACAGCCACCACTCGAGCATCGAGAGCATACGCCGGCTCGCGTCCGGGAAATCGTCGAGGTTCTGGGTTGCGATCCAGTACCAGGCCCCGAACTTGCGCCACATCTTGGTGATCTTGATCACGTACGGGGCGAGCAGCGGGTTGGTCGTGATGATGTGACCCTCGTCGGTGATCACCAGCGTCGGGCGGGCGTCGTGCTGGCGTGCCTCGACCACGCTGTTGATGTGATTCATCAGCGCGATGTAGGCCACAGTCAGCTGGTCTTCGTAGCCCTCGCGTTGCAGGATGCCCATGTCCAGGTGGGTCACGTCGACGTCCGGCCAGCGATTGCCCTCGCGGTTGAAGAAGTGCCCCGCGACCCCGGAGCAGAACAGCAACAGGGCATCGCCCATGTCCACGGCGCGCTCGCGCCGGCGTGGATCCAGGGATTCGTCCTGGCCGGCCCGGCGCAGCGCCGTGGCTACGTCTTCGGTCAGTACCTGGTCACGACCGGTGGCGCGTACCTGGCCGGCGGCCTCGAGGATCGCGCGGCGGATCACCAGGCGATCCGCGCGCGACATCCGGGCGTCCTCGCGCGCATCGCCGCCGGTGATCATGATCCGTGCGGCGATCTCCATCTCGCCGAGCAGGTCGCGGCCTTCCTCGAGGTCATCGGCCGGGTCGTCATCGTCGGGCGTGGCGGCGTCGACGGCCTCCAGGTCGACGGCGGCCAGCGTCGGATCGGTCTCCAGCAGCGACAGGGCGCCGGCGAATGGCGGCAGGCTGACGTCGGCGTTGGGCTGCATCGCCACGCTGTGCACGGACAGGGCATGGCTGCGCAGGTAGTCGCACATCAGGCCGAAGCTGTTGCCGGCCTCGATCAGGTAGACGCGTGGCCGCCACACGGCCAGCGCCTGCATGATCAGGTAGACCAGCGTGGCGGATTTGCCGGCGCCGGTGGGCCCGACGATCAGCATGTGACCGTTCTTCTTGCGGTCGTCTTTGTGCAGTGGATCGAAGCTCAGCGGCTCGCCACCGCGATTCCAGAACAGCTGCCCGGGGTGACCGGTACCGCGGGAACGCCCGTACACCGGCAGCAGGCTGGTCAAGTGGGTCCCGAACATCAGCCGCGAGCGCCGGTGGCTGCGGTCGAGCGCCGGGTCGTAGTTCATCGGCAGGTTGCGCAACCAGGCGTCACAGGCGAGGAACTCAGACTCGCGCCCGACCGTCTGCAGGCCGTTCTGCAGCAGCAGGCTCTCGACGTGGTTGACCTGGCGACGCAGTGCCGTGTCGTTCTCGGCGCGCACGTAGAAGCTCATGTAGGTCGGCACCAGGCGGTCGCCGCGGGCCATCTGCAGTTCGACCTGCGAGGCGTTCTCGTGCGCGAGCACCGCCTCGGCGCCGTCACCGACCGAGGCGCGTTTGACGTTGGCGACGTGCGCGCGCAACAGGTCCTGCGGCCGGCACACCAGCGTCATCGCCATCACAGTGCCCACCGGCAGGCGGTCGAACACCGCATAGACCTGGTCGCCAACCGCGCGTTCCGCGGTCAGGGCGCCGATCTCGGGCGCACGGCGCAGCCCCTGCACCGACACGACGGTGTGCGGCATGCCGTCGAGGCGCCACAGGTTCGCGTCGGTGTCGGACTGGGGTACCGAGAGCGTCAGCAGCTCAGCGAAGTCGCGCCCGAAGGGCAGGTCCCGGTCACCGGGGTAGGGCGCGATATCGGCCAGGCGCGCGCTGTCGCCGTCGCAGATGCCGGGCTTGGGGTTGAACCATTGCAGCAGCCAGTCGTAGACATGTTCGCCATCGGCGACACGGGATGACACACCGGCGGCATCGAGCGAGGCCCGCAGGCGTCCGACCTGGTCACGCAGCTGCTCCAGCGAATCACGCAAGGGTTGTTCCTCGCGCCGGAAGCGCCGGTAGACCACAAGGCGTGTGCGGCGCAGCTTGCCGCCCCATCGCCAGTTGGTTACGACGCTGTCGTGGAACACACCACCGGGGCGCGAAGTTGCGGAAAGATGTGCGTCCATCACCGCGAGCCAGTGCCGGGTCAGCGTGCTGTCGCGCAGATCGGCGCGGACATAGTCACGCAGCGCTGCACTGGTCGTGCGCAGATCCGTCTCGTCCTGCACATAGACCTGCACGACCCACGGTGAGGGGTCGATCTCGAGCACGTTGGAGAGCATGCCCAGCAGCCCCTGGTGCAGCTCGCCCATGAAGCTCGGCGGGCGCGCTTCGCAACCGACCGGCGTGATCTCCAGTACGATACCCACGCTGCGCCCGTCCTCGAGCAGGAAGGCCTGGTGGTCGGGCAGGTACTCGCACCATGGCAGCAGGTCGGTGAACGATGGCGGCCGGGTGTACTGGTCGCGTGCCAGCCGGCGGCGTGTGACCGGGCGGAGGGCAACATCGGCTTCGGAGGGTGCCGCCGGAGTCGCCGTCAATCCGAACAGTGCGAGCAGGTCCTTCATGGCTGATAGACCTCGCCGGGCATCGCGTACTGATCGACCGCGTACATCGGGAACGCGGTGCTGTAGCCCGGTACCGGCGCACCCTCGGCGCTCAGGTGCGGAAACACGAACATCACCATCTGCGGGTTGGGCAGCAGCGGGAAGACCTGCTCGATCTCGTTGGCAGCCTGCTGGGTGAAGTCGTGCAGGTCCGCAGTGCCACGCGCGATGGGACGCTCCAGTCCCTGGCGCTGTAGTGACGGATCGCGCGCCATCCCGGCGCTGCGTTGATGCTGGTCGTAGATGGTCGCCATGTCCGGGCCATCCTGCGGGAAGACGTCTTCCTTGCTGGTTGCACAAGCGGTCAGGGCCAAGACCACTCCGGCGACGATCAGCGGTCTAATCCAGATAGCCATAGGCACCTCCAGGGCCGGCCAGGCGGGCGTGGTGATCGAGCCGGCGCGCGGCGGGGTCGTAATCGATCGGCAGGGTGACATCGAGGTGGACGACCACCGGTTCGCCGGCGGCCACGAAGACCGCGTCGAACGCGCTCGCCTGGCGCTCGGTCAGCCAGGAGCCGATCTCCTGGGCGCCACCGGAGACGGTCTTGCCGAGTACGTACTGGCCCTGGTCACCGGTGACGGTGGTATTCGCCGTGCCCTCGTTGCTGACCGTGCTCGTGGTCTGCGATGCGGCGGCGGCCTCCGCGGCCGCGGTCAGTGCCGTGACGCCGATCCGCTGGGCGAGGAAGGTCGGGGCGTTGGTGATGCGCTCACCGCTGATGCACGGCACGCCGAAGCGGTCGGAGATCCAGCCGAGGCCTTCCTGCTGCCGGTTGGCGCCCTGGCCGCTGCCGCGCGACGTCCCGCCGAAGGTCTGCACGCGTCCGTCGTCGAACACGAAGGTCGCGGATTGGATGGTTCCGCGCACGCACGACAGCGTCCAGTCGCCGACGGCGATGCCCGACATGACCATTCCTTCGAGGCCCGGGATCTGGTGACCGTTGGCAGCGAGGTTGTCGGTACCGATCAGCACCTTGAACGGCATCGGGTCCTGCACCTGGCCGCCCACCGGGATCCGGCCCACCAGGGCACTTAAAGCCGTCGATTGGGTCAGGGTCGCATTGGCAGGGATCGTGTAGACCGGTTCGACATGCGACTTGGCCGGCGTGGCTTTGCCATCACTGCCGGCGACTGCACGGACCGGATTCAGGATTGGGTCGGGGAGCGTGTCGGGTTCGCGTGTCCCGCTACCGGCGTGCAGCAACGAACCACCAGTCAGCGACGCAAACGTCGGCTCTTGGTCGGACGTGCCGGCGGCCGGCGCGTCCAGCGCCTCGATCCAGTGGATCGCACCGGCGATGCCGCTGTCCCCATAGCCAAAGCCCACCGGCATGTCGGCGAGTGCCGGCGTGGTGGATTGGGACTGTTCGCTCACGGCGATCCGGCTGCGCAGCTTCTCGAGCTGTTGCGACAGCGCGGTGAGCGTGTGCTCGTCACGCCGACCGGCGCGCTCGATATCGTTAGCGAGCTCCGCGCGTACCTTGTCGGCCACGCGTTTCTCCTGGTCCATCGCGGCGGAGTTCTGCTCGCGCAGCTTCTGATTCTCCTCGGTCAGGCGCCGGGTCTGATCGACCATCTGCGCGACCTGGGCCGAGAGCGAGCGCACCGTGTCGGCGGGCGTGTCGACGTCCGGTGCTGCGGCCGTGGGCAGGTTGGCCATCAGGTCCGGCTGGGGTCGGCGCTCGCCGCTCTTGACCGCGACGGCCACGGCGATCACCAGCACGATGCCGCCGATGATCGGAATGATCCGGTTCATCGTGATCATCGCACCACCTCTGCCTGCTTCGGCACGAACGGCGCGAGGGCGGCCTCGAGGCGCCGGTCGGCGACCAGGTAGACCGTGGTGGTGTCGGTCGGATCGCCCGTGGCGCCCAGGCGCGCGTGCTGGAAGCTCGCCGCCCGCCACTGCCCGCGCAGGTCGCGCGGATCCAGCGTCACCGGTCTGGTCAGGGTGTTGCGCAGCTTGATCGCCGCGAGCCACAGCGGACCGTGGGGACCGTTGGCGCGCCAGGCTGCGACCGGCAGTGCCTCGATATGGCCTCCGCGCACCAGGTCGATAGCGTCGTGGAACGGCAGAGGCGCACGTGCGATGGCCCCGGAACGTGGGATCAGGCGTGTGGGTGCGTACAGGGATTGTGCGGCGTGGCGCACCAGCGTCACATAGCCGACCGGCCTGTCGGTCTTTTGCGGTGTCAGTGAGGCCGGTTCCGAGGGATTGCCTGTTGCCGGTGCGGGATGGGTCAGCACCTCGAGCGGTGCGCCAGCGGGAAAGCGCTGGTCGGCGGCCAGGTCGAGCAGGATCGACTGTCCGGCATCCGGCTGGACGATCAGGCGTGTCGCCGCAAACGGCTGTTCCGCCTTCAGGTACAGATGATCACCCAGTGCCTGCGCGCGCAGGCCGGGCACCGGTCCGCCGAGCAGGCCGCTGCGCAGCTGGGTGGCGCCGGGCATGCGCACGGTACGCTCGGTGTTCAGGCGCAGATCGACGCGGATCGGTGTCCCGCGCCACACCTGCTGCTCGGTCGCGTCGGTGACCGGGGGGGTGGGCCGTTCCTTTGCCGTGGCCACGCCGCTGAGTGTCAGTGCCGCTGTGAGAATCAGAAAGGGAACCATGTCAGGAGGCCTCCTTGGCCGGTTCCTCGACGCGGCTCGGGCCGGGCGACGCGAAACCGTCGATCGCCATGCCCCAGGGATTGAGTTCGCGGTCGACGTCGTAGCGCACGACGCGCAGTGGGTAGCGGATGCGCGTGTGCTTGACGGGAAGTCCTGCGACCGTCTCCTCGATCACCGCCTCGATCGTCACGGTCCAGGCGTTCGGCCCGACGGTCTGCACGCGGCTGTCGTCGTATTGCGCGCCCGGTGCCTCGTACAGGGCACGCACGCGCCCGGTCAGCTCGCCCATGCGGCCGCGCCTGTCCATGTCGCGCAGCAGCTCGGCGCGAAAGGCCGGGGTCACATAGGCGGCAAAGCGGTACAGCTTCGCCGGAAAGTCCTCGGCGCCGTCTTTCGGCCAGCGGTTCAGTTGTTGCCACATGTAGTAGCCGAAGCCGTAGACATTCGGCTTCGGGACCTCGCCGACGCGCACGGTACTGCCGGCCGAAAGATCTGGCGGGATGTGCAGCGTGATGTCGCTCGGCGCATTGGCCCAGCCGCGAAACGCGTAGGCCAGGCCGATCGCCAGCAGGATGATCACCAGCCACAGGCTGACGATGTGGGCACGCGCGTTGTCGATCTCGTGACGGTAGCGGGACATGGCGGTCATCCTCCCGCTCGGGTGCCGGGGTGGCGGGTGCGCCCCAGCGACCAGTACCCGCTGCGCAGCAGGAAGCGGTTGCCGCCGAACAGCCGTTGCATCAGCACGGCGAACTTCACCTGGTAGTGACCCATCGGGTGACCGCGCTTTAACCGGCGGAAGATCAGCGCGCCGACATAGATCCCGGCCATGAAGATGAAGCCGGTCAGGGCCAGCACGACGCTGCCGATGTCGACCGCCGCGGCGATGGCCAGCAGCAGCGGCAGCAACACCAGCCCGGTGGTCAGTGCGACCAGCAGCAACTCCGAGGTGGTCAAGCCCAGGATCGCGGGAGGCTCGCCGTCCACGCGGTCGGCGAGCACCCCGAAGCCCTGTGTCGGTTGTGATGATTCCGACGACATGGCCTCAGATGACCCCGGTGGCCTGGGTCAGCGCATAGGTGCCGAACGCGATGCCGGCCGCCGACGCGATGCCGATCTTGGCGACATCCCCGATGGTGCCCTTGTTGGTCAGCACCTGGGTGACCGCCCAGATCATGCCGACCGCGCCGATGATGAACAGCACCACGCCGATCACCAGGATGCCGACCTCCGAGGCATCTTCGAACACGCCTTTGAACCAGGCGATCGCATCGTTGCTGCCGGGTGTCGTCGAGGGTGTCGGTGGCGCGGGCACGGCCGCCAGCGCCAGGCGCGGCACGGCGAGGTAGGTGGCCGCAAGGGCAGACAGGGAAACCCAGCGGTTTCTGAATCGGGACAACATGGTTTCGATCCTCCGATCGTTGCTACAAACAACCCGCGGACTCCGGCGCGGGCATCCGGTTTCGAACATCAGTTGACGACGTAGATCGCGACGGCGATCAGCGCCGAGGCGCGCAGCCCGATCCACAGCAGGTCGAGTTCCGTCGCCCTGCCGCGGTACAGCGACGACAGCGTGCGCGTGACCAGCCAGGCGGCGAACACGAACACCAGCACCAGCACGATGCTGGCGATCAGCGTGTTCACGGCGCCCGGTGCGTGCCCGGTGGCGGCGCTGAAAGCGGCCTGCTGCGACGCGTTCATGGGTTACCGCCGGTAGTCACCACGTAGCGGGTCGTAGCGCCGCGGCTCGGCCTGGTCGGCCGCCGCATGCTCGAGCACGCCTTCGCGCACCCGTCGGATATCGCGGCGCAGCCAGTCGTAACGGAAACGCACCCGCTCGGCCGGCTCGGCACCGGCCTCTGCGGCATCGACCAGCGGGGCCAGGGCCTCGAGTTCATGCGCCAGGCGTGCGAGCGCCTCGCGCTCGGCATCGGCGGCGGTCGCTGGCCCGCTGGTGGCCAGTACCGCCAACACGGCGACGGGGATTGCAATGGGGTAACGCACGACGGTCTCCTACAGATACTTCTTGAACGAGGCCGCGGTTATCGCGACCAGCAGGCCAATCAACGCGGCAAACGGCAGGATGGAAAACGCCGGGTGCACGCTGAACGGCAACGACAGGTAGAGCACCCAGGCGGTGATGAACAGCGGCCAGATCCAGCGCTTGGCGTGGTGATACAGATAGCTCGACTCGCGCCCGCCACCCCAGCGGCGCAGATCGCGCAGGACCAGTCCGTCCAGCACGCCGACCAATATCGCCAGTGCGAATGCCGGCATCGCCAGCGTCAGCACGGCCAGGCGCACCGCGAAGACCTGGGTGATGGTCGCTGCGGCAACGATGAAGTCGGCGATCCGGTTGTAGCCTTCATGCAGGCCCACCTGCCATGCCGATGCGTGGGTCGTTGGCGTGGCCGCGAGCCAGGCGATCGCAGACTCCAGTCCGGTGCGTTGCCACAGCCAGTGGTAGGCGGTGTCGGCAAACGCCTGCGCATAGGCCGCGGTATCGGACACCAGCAGGGTCGCGCGCAGATCACCCGACAGGTAACCCAACTCGTCCGACAGCATCGCCTCGCTGTGGGCCGCACCTTGTTCGGGCCACCAGAGCAGCATGCCGATCCACTCGATCACGATCGAAAACAGCAGTGCCACGAGTAGCCAAAAGACCAGCCGGAAGGTCGCGCGCAGCACGCTGGGTGTGCCGTCGGTTGCCTGCTGGCCGGCGTGTGAGCGGCGGTTCTGGACCTGGGCGGCACTGGCGCTCATGCCGCACCCACCCGCAGCAGGGAGGTGGTCTGACTGTCGTCGAACCAGTGGTCGGCGGTGCGATAGCTCGCCGCCATCTGCTCGGCCAAGGCATCAAGGTCGGCCGGCATGTGCGGGTCGTGCGACGCGTCGGGCAGCGGCATGCGCAGCTTCCACAGCCGCGCACCCTCGACCAGCGCGAACGCCTGGCCCTTGGGCAGGCCCATCACGTCGTTCTCCGAGATGATCGGCACCTCGGTGACGGTCAGGCGGTCCTCGTTGCGCGAGGTGAAGTCCACACCCGAGCCCGGTGACGACGAGTCGTTCACGCCGGATACCTGCGTCAGGGCATGGACCTCGACCCTTGGCAACTGGTCGGTGAGCATCTGCGCGGTCGCGAGCTCCTTCACACGCAGCATGATCAGGGTGTTGAAGTTGCCGGCGACCTGTCCGGCCTTGGCCCGCGAGCCGACACGCGCCTCGACGTCGCTCCAGGTCTGGGTGTAGGCGGTGACCTGAAAGCCGGCGCCGCCCGCCTTGTTGATCATCGGGATGAACTCGTCGCCGATCAGCTCGTTGAACTCATCGGCATGCAGGCAGATGCGCAGCTTCTGCGGTGTCTCGTCCAGTTTCGGCAGGCCGCCGGCCTCGCCGTGCTTGTAGAGATCACCGGCGACCGAGACGAGGTCGGCGAACATCGAGTTGCCGACCGCGCCGGACACGGTGGTATCCGACAGCGCGTCCAGACCGACATACACGACCGAACGGCTGCGGATCACCGAGCGCCAGTCGAAGATGGGGCGCGGATCCTCGGCATCGGTGTAGTCGGGTGAGATCAGCTCGGCGATCTTGCCAGTCGTCAGCTTCTCCATCAGTGGCCCGACCGAGGACACGATCTTGTCGAAGTAGGTGCGGTCGTACTTGAACGCGCCCATCAGGCCCTCAAGCACCGGGTCGTACAGCTCGCCCGCGGAGACCCGGTCGCTGAGGAAACGGAACACCGCGATCGCGTGCATGCCGCGGCCCTTGAGGTTGTGCGGCAGGTTGCGCTCGTTGAGGTTGGACTCGATGCCACCGATCCGCGCGGCCCAGTCGACGATGTCCTCGCGGACCAGCACGTGCCGTGCGTACTCGATGAACAACGGCTCGATGTCGTTGATGTGCCGGCGTACCTGGGCGTAGTCGGGGCGCCGGCCCAGGTCGACCAGGGCGCGGGCGATGATGTTGACGAAGCGCCAGGCGAATTCCTTGAACGCCGCCGAGTTGCCCTCGGAGGGCAGCTGGTTGGCGATGCGCGTGGCGACCTCGGTCACCCGGCTGAAGTTGCCGATGGCGTTGTAACGTGCCGACAGGTCCGGGTAGCCGAGGTGGAACACGAACAGGTCACGGCCGGCGCGCCGCGACTCGGCATACACCCGGCGCATCAGGTCGGCATCCCCTTTGGGATCGAACACGATCACCGTGTCACCACGACGGATGTCCTGGGTGATCAGGATCTCTGCCAGGCGCGTCTTGCCGACCCGCGTGGTGCCGAGTACCAACGTGTGGCCGTTGCGCTCATCGAGCGGCATCCAGACATCCTGTTCGTCCGGCTCGACCGCATGCAGCTGCGGTTTGCCACCGACCGGCGGGGCCGGGCGCAGCGGATTGAACAGGGTATCTGCCGACGTCAGGCGGTACAGCCAGCGCAGTACCGACGATCGCTCCCACGCAGGCTCGTGCCGGCGTACCCAGCGCGAAAGTGCCGAGTCTTCGAGGTAGGTCCGCACCTCGGGCCGCAGCGTATCGCGCAGGCGCTGCGTGTGCTTCTGACCCCAGGCGAAACCGCGCCCGAGAAACAGCCGGCTCGGCGACCAGGGGATCTGGTCGGCGCGCATCCGGTAACGGGGCAGGGACCGCATGTGGCGCTGGTAGCGCAATACGCGCCAGGCCTGGCGCCCGCGATGCCAGGCCAGCCAGCCGAACAGGAACGCGGCACCGTAAGCCACCCCCGGTGTCATGAACAGTGCCCAGGGGGCCAGCAGGCAGATCGCCGCACCGACTGCAGCGGTACTGGCCGACCAGGCCTCGACCGGGGGACGCAACAGGGCCTCGATCGGGTGGACGCTCATTGCTCGATCCACTCCGGCCCGATCAGCACCGGGTAGTGGCGCAGCCCGAACTGCTCGGCCAGCATCTCGCCGCTGCCGGCGGCCAGCGGCAGGTCGCCCGCCGCGCGCCGCACCTGCAGGATGTCGTCCAAGCCCTCGGCCGCGACCACCAGGCCGACGGCGCCGAGGGCGGACAAGCGGATGCGATGCTGGGCGATCCAGCCCAACGATCGCGCATCGGCGCCGACCAGGAAGATCGGCCGGGGCAGGTGGGCGCCGGACTTGCCGACGGCGATGCGCGGTTGCACACCCGGGCTCAGGCTCGGGGAGCGCACCTGGAGGTGCTGCTGAATAATCTGGTCCGTCGGCGGAAGGTTCGGCGGTGGCTCGTCGGCCTCGCCCTCCTGGGTGAAGCCGGAGGCCTCCAGCAGCGGCGCCAGTGGCAGCGTGTCGCCACGGTCGTAAAGGACCGTCAACGGCGTGGCCGCGAATGCTGGCATCACCGCGCACAATAGGAAGGTTGCGGTCAGCCTGCGCATCAGTCGAGCCTCGTGTACCAGCGCAGTACCCGGGCCCGGTAGGCCTCGGCACGCGCGGGCGTGCCCGAGTGATAGCGCCCGACCGCCGTCCACCAGTCGCCGGTCGCCCGGTACGCGTCGTGCAGGACAATCGCGCCGGCGCGCAGGTTCAGCCAGGGATCGAAGGCCTGCCGGATATCACCGAGCTTGTGCTGGTGATAGCGCCAGTTCACCTGCATCAACCCGATGTCCGGCCTTTCGCCCGCGGCAAGAATCCGCTCGAGGTGTGCGTCGGCCTCTTGCCTGCTGCCAAAGTAGAAAGGCTGGCCGTTCACGTTCATCGCCCAGGGGTAGGGGAGTGTCTGACCGTCCTTGCGCTGGCGCCCGCTCTCGGTCATTGCAATCGCAAACAGGATGCCGGCCGGCACGTCGTACTCCAGTGCCACCTGGTGATAGGCCGCCGGCACACGCAGCGCGTAGGCCGGAAGTGGTAAACAGGTCAGCAGGGCGAGCACGAGGATGGGCCGCTTCATCGCAACGCCCCTGCGACAGTATCCAGCGGGCGCAGCTGCGTTCCGTCACGCACGAACACCTGCGGCAGTCCGCGGTCATCACCGTCGTACTGCTGGAACAGCGCCTTGCCTTGGTTGAGCGTGACGCGACGATCGGACACGGCGCCGGGGAGTACGCCCACGTCCCGTGCAAAGGTGCGAATCGCGTCGGGATCCTGGGTATCGACCGCGTAGATATCGAGACCGCTGAGCGGACCGCCATCGGCGACGAGGTCGACGAGTTCCCGGGCGCTCTTGGCGCAGCGCGGGCAGTCCTGCGTGGCGACGAACAGGGCGAGTCGCTTGCCCCAGAGTTGGTCCCTGTTCGAGGAAAGCGGCGCCGATGCGCCAGGCAGGCGAGCTGCCTCGAACATCGGCTTGCCAAGACGCCGCCACGCCGCCTGGGTTGCGCGCTCGAAGGCGAGCACGCGCTCGGTGTCCTCGTACAGCAATCTAACGAAGCGGTCGGCGTAGTGCTGGCGCTCTGCCGGCGTCTCGGCGTGGATGCCAAGTACCTCGATGGGCGAGATGTTCGTCACAGAGAAGGCCCCGCGCGGACCACGCATCAGTATCTCGTAGCGCTCGACCTCCTGTGCCGTGAGCCCCCAGGCCTTGGTCAGTTGGTCGCGGGTGTGCGCGAACTCGACCTGCTCGAGCGGGCGCTGCTCGGTCAAGCGGATTTCGGCTTCTGCGGCAGCTAATTGCGTGGTTGCCGCAGAGAGACCGAGGGCGATGAGGATAGGTCGCCGAATCATCGGGGCGCTTCTGAACCTGGTGGAGCACTGAGGGTACCGTCCGGCATCAGGTAGCGGCGTTCTTCCCAGGGTGTTCGCAGGTCGCGAACGCGACAGTCGGTGGGCCGGGCGAGGCAAGGAAGCGTGTCGGCGTGGTAGTCGCTGCCAGCGATGGCTAAATCTGTCTCCGGTGCGTCTGTTGCGAACCGGCCGGTCTTGTCGGCCGTCGCCTGGGCATCGCCGGCGCTGGTTAATGCCGTCGCCTTTGTTTGCCGTTCCAAGGGCGTGCTGCAGCCGGCGAGTAGAGCTGATGCCAGCGTCACGGCGAACAATGCGCGAAGACCGACAGCAAGGCCGCTCCGTCTCTGGTTCCTCGTCACTTGGCCATTCATCGTGTGGCTGGCCATCTCAGTGTCCTGCCTTCGGGTTGTCGTAAGGCGTGGGTACGCCTTCTTCGACCCGGGCGAGGCTCGCGTAGGGGGCGCGCAGTTCACACGACACGAGCCGGTTCACCGGGTCGACCACGATCACGTAGGCCTCGCCGCAAAGTACGGCGAGGGCATCGAAAAGGGCAATCGGGCCCAGCGAGCGTTGCGACTCGGGCAACGGCAGGCTCATCAGGTATGGAATTGTCGGGTCGCTGGCCTGTGTCGACGCCAGAGCCCAGCCACTGCGGGCGAGCACGTGGTTGAGTGCGGCACCGACCGTGCGGATCTGGCCGGGGAAGATCAGCGAGATGATCGTCTGCAGCGGGTTCGCCTGGCCGGGCGTTGGTACCGCGGCGAGTTGGGAGTAGCGGCCGACGCGCAGGCGGTCTTTCTCGGACAGCGCAGGGTGTTCATCCGCCGGGTGCGGCAGCTCCGGTCCCACGACCTGTAATTGGCGGGCCGCGGGGCGGATCTCGACCCGCCGGTTGAGTCGCCGGGTCGCCTCTTTACGGTTGTCGCCCACGTAGTCGCTGCGCCCGGTCCATGCCGTCTCGATACGTGCGGCAGCGATTCCCTGGGTAACCAACGCCTTGCGCACCGCCTCCGACCGGCGCCGGGCGAGTTCATCGTTGTAAGCCTGGAAACCGATGCTGTCGGTAAAGCCGCGCACCACCAGGGGAACGTTGTCGGTGCTGAGCAAGTCGACTGCCTGGTCGAGTCGCTGCCGTTCGGAGGGCGACACGCTGTCGTCACCGAAACCAAAGTAGACGGTATGGATAGGTGAAGAATCGGCGTTGGTCTGATCATTCATGGAACTGTCTGCACCTGCCGGTAGGGCGCCGAGGGTGGAGAGCACGAGTCCGACCGCCGTCCAGCCGGCACAGAGTGAGCCGGAGTTGGGGCATGGGAAAATCAAGGCCATGAAGCATCCTTTCGTTTCCGGCACGGGGCCGTGTCTGCGTCTGGATGCAGTGTGTTCGGTGAGGCAGGGGAGGAGAACGATCAATTCCGCCCGATGTTGGGCGGGGTTGTGAGTTGATCTCGGGGCTTGCTTGTGGTGTGCCGCGTTACCGGCGGTTTGCGGTGGTTGGCCTTGACGGCATAATCCAAGTGCGATGCGCCGTTCGATGCCGTTGACTGCTGGTCGGCGGCCCCAGTGATTGGCGCCGAACTGATACCCACCAAAAATCGAGAACCCTGTCCATGGTGAATCCCCGACTGGTTGCCAAAATCGAAGCCGAAGAGCCGACGTTGCGTCTTGCCGTTCTCATCGACGCGGACAACGCGCAGGCGGCCGTCATTGAGGGGCTTCTCGGCGAGATCGCCCGGTTCGGAGAGGCGACCGTGAAGAGGATCTACGGCGATTTCACCTCACCGAACAGCGCGCAGTGGAAAAAGGTGCTGAACCGGTACGCCATCAAGCCGGTTCAACAGTTCGCCTACACAACGGGAAAGAACGCCACCGACAGCACGTTGATCATCGACGCGATGGATCTGTTGTACACCAGAAGATTCGATGGTTTCTGTCTCGTCTCCAGCGACAGTGATTTCACAGGTCTCGCCTTGCGCATACGCGAGGAAGGCCTGAACGTGCTTGGATTCGGGGAGAAGAAGACCCCCGAGGCGTTTCGCAACGCCTGCCACAAGTTCGTGTTTACCGAGGTGCTGCGGCCGGTCAGCAATGTCGCCGAGTCGGAATCCGCTACAGAGGCCTCGGGCAAAGATGCCAAGGCCGCGGGAGCCGCAACCCAGGCAAAGAACGGCTCGCGCGCCGCTCAGCAGGACTTTCCAACTGCCTTTGTGCTCGAAGCCCTGGACAAGGCCAGTGATGACACTTGTTGGGCGCATCTAGGGACCTTCGGTAGCTACCTGACGAAAATCCAGCCGGACTTCGATTCGCGGCTCTACGGATTCAAAAAGCTCAGTGATCTGGTTAAGGGCAAGCGTGACATCTTCCAGTTCGAGGAGAGGACATCGCCCGGCTCGGAGACCAAAGTACTATACGTGCGGGCAAAGTAGGGTCTCCGATGGAACGCGCCGATCATTGCTTCCCCAAGGCCGCGGTTCTCAGCTGAGTGCTGCCAGAGTAGGCGCTCCCCTCGGCAACGCGGCCGTCTGCTGTTCGGCCGAAGCGGCCGCTCAGGAGCCGAGCCGGAAATGACTGCAGCGGGTCGCTTACCGGTCAAGGCCGGGAAAGCTCGCGGAACGGCAGCTTTCTGATTTCGTAAGCATCAGGAACCAACACCGGGCGCAAAATCGTGCTGTTGGTCGGTGGGCGTGCGCGATAGGGAGACAAAGGGGTCGCTTCTGTCGTCGCGACGGTTGAAGGAGGCAACCCAGTTTGCAATCGACGAGCGTTTTTATCCGACCTGCCGCGTGTTCGGCAGGCCGCCTCAGAGTTCGCTTCTTGTGGAACGTGCGTTGTAATAGGTAACATACGTTTCATTATGCCTCCAGCGAACTGGCTCCTGTTTACGACCAGCCTGCCTGGCCGCTCGCAGAGCACGCCGCGCGTTCGTCTCTGGCGTGCGCTGAGGGAGCTCGGAGCAGTCAGCCTGCGCGATGGCGTGGTGGTGCTGCCGGCGACCGACCGCAATCGGGCCAGGTTGGAGGCCGTCGGCGGACAGATTGAACAGGCGGGCGGTGTCGTCTGGCTGCTGGAGCTGGCTGCCCAACGCCCTGGTGTCGAGGAGCAGTTGCGGGAGCCATTCGACCGCGCGGAAGCCTACGCCGAGCTCGAAAGGGGCGTGGCCAGCTTGCGTTCGGAACTGCCCCGGCTCGACGAGGCGTCGGCCAGGCAGAGGCTGCGCAAATTGCAACGCGATCTGCAATCCATAACAGAGATCGATTTCTTTCCGGGTGGCGCGCAAGCGCAGGCAACGGTGGCCGTGGAAGAAATCACAGATCAGTTGAATCTGCGGTACTCGCCCCGGGAGCCGGCCGCCATGGCAGGCGAGATCGCACGGCTCGATCCTGCCGACTATCGCGGCAGGCTTTGGGCGACGCGGCGGCGCTTGTGGGTCGACCGGGTGGCGAGTGCCTGGTTGATTCGTCACTTCATCGACACCGACGTGCAGTTCCTCTGGCTGGAGCGCCCCGAGTCCTGCCCCGGCGAGGCACTGGGTTTCGATTTTGACGGTGCGGCGTTCACGCACGTCGGTGAGCGGGTGACGTTCGAGGTGTTATTGACGAGTTTCGGGCTCGAGAGCAATCCCGGTCTGGCCGGATTGGGGCGGCTGGTGCATTTCCTGGATGTGGGTGGTGCGGCAGTTCCCGAGGCGGCCGGCTTCGAGGCGGTGCTGGCCGGGCTGCGGGATAGCACGCCTGATGACGATGCCCTGCTCGCAGCGATGACGCCGGTGCTCGATGGGCTGTACCGGCGGTATTCGACTGCAACGACGTGAAAGGTTTTCTTCTCAACAAGCTGCTACGGGCTTTGAAAGATGTCGACGATGACTGATACGGCGGTGGAGCACGCAGCGCCCGCACCGGTTTCGCTATGGGAGGCGTTCCGCTACTGGCTGAAGCTCGGCTTCGTCAGCTTTGGTGGTCCGGCAGGGCAGATCTCGATGATGCACACCGAACTGGTCGAGCGTCGCCGCTGGATCAGCGAACACCGCTTCCTCCACGCCTTGAACTACACCATGGTGCTGCCGGGTCCGGAGGCGCAGCAGCTCGCCACCTATATCGGCTGGCTGATGCACGGCACGCTGGGCGGCATCATGGCGGGGGTACTGTTCGTGCTGCCATCGTTGGCCATCCTGATCGCGCTGACCTGGATCTATCTTGCCTTTGGTGGTGTCCCCGCCGTGGCCGGGGTGTTGTACGGCATCAAGCCGGCGGTGACGGCGATCGTGGTGTTTGCCGCCTACCGCATCGGTTCCCGGGCGCTGCGCAACGGGGTCCTCTGGGGTATTGCGGCGGCCGCCTTCGTGGCAATATTCGCGCTCCACGTGCCTTTCCCCTACATCGTGCTGGCGGCCGGTGTTATCGGCTATCTCGGCGGTCGCGTCGCGCCCGACAGGTTCAAGACCGGTGGCGGCCACGGCGCCTTCGACAAGTCGTTCGGTCCAGCGCTGATCGACGACCATACGCCAGCGCCGAGCTGGGCGCGCTTTACCTGGCGTTCGGCCATTGGCCACGTCACAGTCGGCCTCGTCATCTGGGCGCTGCTGGAGGGATTCCTCTATCTAGGTTACGGCTGGCACGGCCCTTTGACGCAGATGGGTTGGTTCTTCACCAAGGCGGCGCTGGTGACCTTCGGTGGCGCCTATGCCGTGTTGCCTTACGTCTACCAGGGCGGGGTCGATCAATACGGCTGGCTAACTGGCACGCAGATGATCGACGGCCTCGCACTGGGCGAGACGACACCCGGGCCACTGATCATGGTGGTCGCCTTCGTCGGCTTCGTCGGTGGCTGGACCAAGGAGATCTTCGGGCCGGAAGGCCTCGCGCTGGCCGGCATTGTCGGCGCGACCGTGGCGACGATCTTCACCTTCCTGCCGTCGTTCCTGTTCATTCTGGTCGGCGGGCCGGCAGTGGAGGCCACGCGTCACGATCTGAAGTTCACGGCGCCGCTTACAGGCATCACCGCCGCCGTCGTGGGCGTCATTATCAACCTGGCCGTGTTCTTCGCCTGGCACGTGCTGTGGCCCGAGGCTGCCGAGGCGGATCCGTTCACGGGCCGCTTCGAGTGGTTCTCGCTGCTCATCACCATCGGCGCCTTTGTCGCCCTGTGGCGGTACAAGGTGGGCGTCATCCCGGTGATCGCCGCATCGGCCGTGGCAGGGCTCGTCTACTCCTTGGCTTTCTGAGGCATAAACCATCCTGGCGTATGTCCAGTCGGGGCGAGCCCCACGACCGGCGTCACGCAGCGGAAGAAGATCAGCGGGTTAATGTGTCCTGCATCGTTCAGTGATGGTGCCGGTGGTGCAGGTCAGGATAATGCGGATGCGCATGCACGACTGGTTCGTGGATATGCGCATGGGTGTGAGGCTCCGCTCCATCCCATGATGCGTCGTGTTCGTGCTGGTGGTGTTCATCGTGCCGGTGCGCATGGGTATGGACAAGTTGTTCGTGACGGTGAACATGGCTGTGGCGTTCGGTGATGTGCAGCCACACGCCGATCGCCATCATGACTGCGGCGAACCAGAACGCTGAACCGGGTTTCTCGGCAAGGATGAGCATCGCCATGGCTGCGCCAAAGAAAGGGGCGACCGAGAAGTAGGCGCCGGTTCTTGCGGTGCCCAGATGTCGCAGGCTCCAGACAAACAGTGTCAGGCTGATGCCGTAGCCGAACAGCCCCAGAATCGGTGCGGCCAGCATTGCCGTGGTGAACGACGGCTGCCAACCGGTCATCATTGCAAGCGACAGGTTGACGCCGCCAGCGACCAAACCCTTGATGCCGGCAATCTGCACCGGATCGCTGGCCGATACCCGCTGCGTGAGGTTGTTGTCGATAGCCCAACCGAAGCAGGCGGCCGCGATTGCCAGGGTGCCGAGCGGCAGTCCACCCGCAGGTTCCCCTTCCCACGACAACAGCATGCCGCCGCCGGCGATGAGCACAAAGCCGATCGCGATGCGCCGGTCGAAGTTCTCGTGAAACACGAACCACGCGAGCAGGGCGGTGAAGACCCCTTCCAGATTGAGCAGCAGGGACGCCGCGGCCCCGGTGGTCCTTTCGAGTCCCAGCATCAGCAGCACGGGGGCAACGACACCGCCAGCGAGGATGGCGCCGGCCAACCAGGGCCAGTCTGCGCTCGCCAACGGCGCCTCATGCGCGCCCTGTCGCGAAAGCGTGTGACCGCGGGCATAGCGCCAGGTCAGAAGTCCGATGCCCGAACCGAGGTAGAGCAGTCCGGCCAGCGCCACGGGGGGCACTTCGGCCACAAGGACCTTGGCCAACGGCGTGCTGAGGCCAAAAAGACCTGCGGATGCAAGGGCAGCGAGGATCGAGTTACGCATTGTGCTGGGGGTGTTTGTCTTGCTGGCTGTAGCGGTGATTGTCCAGATTTTCCGTGGTGCACTACAGGAACTCAATCGACCTGGGAACGTCACACGAGGCCCTCAGTCAGCACAACGCATTCGTCGTTTCCGCCGCCACCCCATCAACGTTGCTGCCTACCCCCGGGCGACACGCAACACGGCCCGAACCCCACCGCCGGGCCGATTCTCGAGATGCAGCGTGCCGCCTTGGGCAAGAACGATGGATCGCGCGACCGCAAGCCCCAGGCCAACGCCGCCCGTATCGCGACTGCGCGACGTCTCAAGGCGAAAAAACGGACTGAACACCTGCTCGAGCTTGTCCGCCGGGATGCCCGGTCCGTCGTCGTCGATGTGCACCTCCGCCCCTGACGTGTCGGGCAGCAGATGCACACGCGCCGTCTGGCCATACTTGAGTGCGTTGTCGATCAGGTTGACAAAAGCCCGCTTCATCGCAACCGGTCGACAGAGGATGGTCAGCCTGTCGGGTCCCTCGTAGGACGCGTTGTGTCCCATGTCCGCATAATCGTCGACCGTGCTCTGTAGCAGCGCGGCAAGATCGGTGGCTCGGACCTGTTCGTCGGCGGCTTCGTCTCTTGCGAAGTTGAGCGTGGCGGACACGATCGCTTCCATATCGGACAGCGTGGCAAGTGTTTTTTCCCGCATGTCGGCGTTCTCGATGTATTCGGCACGCAGGCGCAAGGTCGTTATCGGTGTCCGCAGGTCATGGGAAACGGCAGCGAGCATCTGTGAACGCTCGGTGATCAGCCTGTGCAGTCGTTGTTGCATCTGGTTGAACGCACGAATGGTGTCACGCACTTCACGCGGTCCGTTCTCAGGCAAGGGGTCCGACGATTGCCCAAGGCCAAAGCGTTCTGCTGCACGCGCCAGGTCGGCCATTGGGCGGGCCATGCGCCGGGCGATGAACAGCCCGCTCAATACGAGCAGCGTAAGGAACACAGCCAGCAGCTGCAGCGTCCTGCTGGCGAAAGGCGGCGGACGGTCAAAACGCGTGCTGCGGAAATTCAGCCAGTCGTGCTGTCCCAGGCGAACCGACACATCGAGGGCTCCGGCATCGCGCAAGTCCACGCGAACGGCGGATTCATCGTCCAGGCTCAGTCCTCGGAGCAGTTGCTGGGCAATCTTGCGCTCCAGCGGGCTTCGCTGTGGGGAGGCGACGCGCGGTTCAATGCTCAGTGTGACCTCGTCACCCGGCAGGCGCAGTTGCTTGAGAACGCGCTGCCGACTGTCGGGGTCGGTGACGTCGAGGATTCGGACCAGCGTCGTCAGTCGTTCGGTGACGTGAAAGCGGCCTCGCTCCTCGAACCGCTCACGGCGCTCGTCCTTGAGCATGATCGCACTGCCGATCAGCATCAGTAGCGTGATCCCGAGCAGCAGCGAGATCGTGCGGGCGGCGAGCGTGTCAGGCCACAGGCGCATCGGCGTGTTCGACGGCAGGGGCGAACAGGTAGCCCCCGCCGCGCACTGTCTTGATGATCTGCGGGTTGCGGGGGTCGTCGCCGAGTTTGCGACGCAGCCGGCTGACCAGCGTGTCGATCGCACGGTCGAAGGCCCGCGTGTCTCGTCCGCGTGCCAGATCGAGCAACTGGTCCCGGCTCAGCACGCGCCCCTGGCGCGTCACGAACGCCGTCAACAGCGAAAATTCCGCCGTGCTGAGTGGCACCAGGGTGTTGTCGGGATCGATCAGCTCCCGGGCGCCTGGCAGCAATGTCCAGCCGAGGAAGCTGAGCCGTTCCGGCGCCTCGCGCACGGCACGGTTGTGGGCGCCATCCGTGCGCCGCAACACTGACTTGATTCGCGCCAGGAGTTCGCGTGGATTGAACGGCTTGGCGAGATAGTCGTCGGCGCCCATTTCGAGCCCGACAATGCGATCAGTCTCCTCGCCCATCGCCGTCAGCATGATCACCGGAATCTCGGAGGTTGCCCGTATCTTGCGGCACAGCGTCAGGCCGTCGTCGCCCGGCATCATCAGGTCGAGTACCACGAGGTCAACGGCGGCGCCTGCCAGCAACTTGTTCATCTCGACACCATTCGCCGCAACGCTGACGCGTAACCCGTGCTCGACCAGGAACCGCTGCACGAGTTCGCGGATCTCGCGGTGATCGTCGACAACGAGAATGTGCGGCTGCGTATCCATGCGTTGCAGTCTAAGGCGTCACGGCGGCAGCCGGAAAGCGGCTTTGTGAGCGATTGTGTCAGGCAGGGTGCCTGACACAATTTGTCACGAAACACCGGAAATCCGGCAATAAGCAGACACATGCGGGTGCTGCAATGGGAACCGTCGAACAGACAATTCAATTTGAACACGAGGATCTCAAGATGAAGAAAGCGACCAAGATTGCCGCAGTCTCGATGGTTGTGGTGGCCGCCGGCCTTGTTGCGATGGGCGCGAGCGCCGGCTGGGGCGAGAAGCATGGCTTTTGCGATCGTGCCGGTGCCCACGGGCCACGTTACGAGATGGGCCAACACGCGGGACCCGGCGGCCGTTTTTCCGACCGCGATCTCAACCTGACCGTGGAACAGGCCAGGACGCTGATGCAGGCACGTCTCATCATGCGCGGCAATGATCGGCTGAAGGTCGGCCAAGTGACGGAAAAAGACGACAAGACCTTGCTGGTGGATATCGTGACCGTGGACGACTCGCTGGTACGGCAGGTAGAGATCAGCCGGGACAGTGGGTTCCCGCGTGGCCCCATGGGTGGTCGGTGATAATCCGGTAGCGTTCTGCAAGCACGCGATCGGCGACCCGCTTTTTCGGGTCGCCGACGCTCACAACGTCGAAGCGGTTGAGCAGGGTCCCGCACGATCGGCCAGGCGCGCCGCGAGCAGTCGTCCGTCCGGCGGTTTATTTACCGAGGCGTGCGGCAGCTGGGCAGAACCTCGGTGATCGCTGGCAGCGGGAACGGGGTCATCAAAGCCAAGCCCACGAGACAGGGGTGAGAGAAGCGCTCACTATTCGCGGTGTCGCAGGTCGTCTTGGCTGGGCCACGCGTCGTCGGTGTTTGACGGCGATACAAACGTAAGCACTTTTGAAATCGTTGATCAGGAAAACAAAGAATCATGAAGACCCTCTCTTTCCTCCCCTTGGCGCTCGGACTGGCGATCCTTCCGGCATTCGCGCAAGACGATGCTGCGGAGCAGCTTGTCGCCAGCAAACAGCAGGCAGACATGAGCTACCGACAGTTGATGGAGATCCTGGGTAAGGCCTCATCGATGATTCACGAGGGCATCATCCGGGAGAACAAACAGATGGTGAAGGAAGGCGCGGATATCGTCCTCCATCACCCGGCACCGAACCACAAGCCGTGGACGATCATGCCGCCTGAGGACCAGGATGGCTTCAAGCAAAGCCTGCTGGCATTCGACAAGATCCTCGATGAACACGCGATCAGTGCCGAGGATGCGGCGACAAAGGGTGATTGGCAGACAGCAAACAGCGCATTGAATGACCTGAATGCCTCGTGTATTTCCTGTCACGCAATGTGGCGCGCGAAAGCGGCGCAGTGATGTACTGGCCGTGGCTGGCGTCGGGTAGTAAGCCCACTGCGGTCTTAGGCGGATCGGACTCTGAACGACCGTTTTGGCCGGATTCTGTTGAAAAACTCCCCCATAAAATCGCCGCTGACGGATAATCCAGTAACGCCGTTGTCATTGAGGACTGTTGCCGATGATGGGCCAGTTGCCAGCCGGGCAAAATGCGCTGTTCTACGAGTTCTGTATTGAGCGGCATGTTCCTTCAAGCCATCTCCTGCGTCAGATTGATACCTTCCTCGATCTGAGCCATCTTCGCCAGCACCTCACCGCTTTCTACAGCACCACGGGCCGTCCTTCAGTTGACCCTGAGTTGATGGTCCGCATGCTGATCGTCGGGTACTGCTTTGGTATTCGCTCTGAGCGACGCCTGTGCGAAGAGGTACATCTCAATCTCGCCTATCGTTGGTTTTGTCGATTGGGACTGGAGGGCGACGTCCCAGACCATTCGACCTTTTCCAAGAATCGTCATGGCCGGTTCCGTGACAGCGAAGCCTTCCGTGTAGTGTTTGAAGATGTGGTCGCGCGCTGCATGGCCGAGGGACTGATCCGTGGTGAAGGTTTCGCGATAGACGCCAGCACGATCAAAGCGGATGCCAGTCGTCAGCGCGGCGTACCCGGTAGCGAAGAGATCGACTGGCACGATCCGGTCTTGGCAACACGTCCGGTGCGTGAGTATCTGTCGGCGTTGGACGGTGAGACCACTACCGGTGTGACGCCGAAAGCCATCTCGTTGACCGATCCGCAGGCCCGTTGGACAGCGGCACCCGGTGGTCCGGCCTTCTTCGCTTACTCGACGAATTACCTGATCGATACCGAGTGTGGTGTGATCTTGGATGTGGAGGCCACGCCGGCCTATCGCACCGCAGAAGTTGAGATTACGAAAACGCTGCTCGAACGGGTTGAGGCCCACCTGGATCTCAAGCCCGAAAAGCTGATCGGCGATACCGCCTATGGCGCCGCGCCGATGCTCGCCTGGCTGGTGGGTGAAAAGCAGATCGCGCCGCATGTACCCGTTTGGGACAAGCGCCAGCGTCAGGACGACACCTTCTCAATCAGTGATTTCACGTGGCAAGCGGAAAGTGATGAGTACCAATGCCCGGCAGGTAAGCCGCTGCGTCATGGGCTGCGCAACTTCACAAAACCACGGACGGGCATCACGAAAGCCAACACGGTCATCTACAGGGCGAGCGAAGCGCAATGCCACTCCTGTCCGATGAAACAGCAGTGCTGTCCAAACACCTCTCACCGCAAGATCGCGCGCAGCGTCCATGAGGACGCGCGCGAGGTAGCCAGGAAGATTGCCGACACGCCTGAATATCGTGAATCACGCTGTGAACGCAAAAAGGTCGAGATGCTGTTTGCGCATCTCAAACGCATTCTTCGCTTCGACCGCCTACGACTGCGGGGACTCAGTGGTGCCAACGATGAATTTCTGCTGGCCGCGACAGCTCAGAACCTCAGGAAACTCGCCAAACTGCGTGGGTACGGTCCGCCTGATGGCAGGATAGGTGTGCCTGCATGACGAGAAAACGTCCCGATTGACCCCCGCCAAGCCATCATCGAACCATGATGATGGCAACCACCAGGGAAATACTCCCTGGCATCGGTAGCCAGCCCTGACTCGATGCTTCTCAGAACCGAGTTTTTCAACAGAATCGCCGACCATCAGACAGTCGCATCCCCATAAATGTTCTGCTGCGCTAGTCGCCGTGCCGATGACCGAGAGCCTTCTTCCTCGATGTCGCCTGCGGCATGCGGGCACGATAGGGCTGGCTACCAATCGACCTGGCAGACGTGGCCTATATATGGCCAGCAGTCCAACGGTACTCTCACCGAGGCTCATTTTCGTTGATCTTTCGTTTGTAACCGAGCTGCAATATCCCTTTTCCGAACCGGTCTGCTGCACGGTCAATGGTCTCGACCAAACGCTGGTCCCTCGCGCGTTCCCGGGGTTGATCGAAGAGGTCGACCTGTTGCGATTCGGCCTGCTGCCAAGCGCTGATACCCACCCCGATGAGCCGCACCGGTTTGCGGGGCAGGTCTCCGCGAAGGAATAGCGCCCAGGCCTCCCGCAGGATCACACGCTCGTCGTGGGTCGGAACCGGAATCGTGCGCTGGCGAGTGTGGGTCTCGAAGCCCACGAAACGGATCTTCAGCGTTACCACTGAGCCCGACAGATTCTCCCCGCGTGCCGTTGCGGCGACCTCAGCGGCCAATCCACGCAACACATCGTGCAGGATGTCTTGATTGCGGACGTCCTCCTCGAAGGTTGTCTCTTTGGAAATGCTTTTTCGACCCCGCCCGGGTACCACCTCAGCGGAGGCGATACCGAGGGCTTGATCGCGGAAGCTCGCCGCGGCTTTTTTCCCCAGCTGCTCCTCCAGATATTGAAGCGGGATCGCCCGCAGCTGTGACACGGTCTCGATCCCCAGACGCGAAAAGATCTTCTGGGTCTGGCGACCAACACCGCGCAGGGTGGCCACCGGCATGGGCGCGAGGAAGTCCAGAACCTCGTCGGGGTGCACCACCATCAAACCATCGGGTTTGCCGTGTTCGGAGGCAAGCTTTGCGATGAGGCGGTTCGGACCGATACCGACCGAGGCCCGCAGCCCCGTGCCTTCGAAGATACGGCGCTTGATTTCACGTCCGATGTCTTTGGGTGGCCCGAGCAGTCTCTCCAACCCCGTCAAATCCAGATAGGCCTCGTCGATCGAGACTGGTTCGACAACCGGCGTGAGTGTGCCCAACGTCTGGAAAATCTCCTGTGAGACCCGGATGTACTTGGCCATCTCAGGGCGCAGGTAGACGGCATCTGGACAACGACGGTAGGCCTCGGCAATAGGCATGGCCGAGCGGATGCCGAATGCCCGGGCCTGGTAGTTGGCGGCCGCTACCACGCCACGGTGGCCGGGGAGTGCACCGACCACCACCGCTTGGTCGCGGTATTCGGGGCAGTCACGCTGCTCGACGCTGGCATAAAACGCATCGAGATCGGCATGCCCGATCCAGCGTTTTTTGGTGTGGGGAGGCGTCATCGCAGATAGCGCTCCGACAAATGACTGTGCACCCTGATTCTTGCGGCCCGCATCGTCGTGTTCTCAGCCTGTCGATACTGCTCATGCTATCAACAGTGTGGGCGGAATACTGAAGCGGCCCCGGAACTTTGGACAGGAATCGAAGCCGACTGGACTGACTTCGGCCAGATAGAAGCCGCGCATGTCGCCATGCGCGGTTGGCTGTCGCCGATTCGTGAACGGATGGGTTGTCCGCGCTGGGTGCCGATAGGAGGGTGGAATGGCACCCATTGGGAAACGTAGCTAGCCCCATATCCGGAAGATCATGCCGTGGGATCTTCGATGATCGGCGATCGATGGTGGGGCGTCAGATCGCAATTCTCACGGCGCATGACTGCACAAAGGGGCACCGTCGGCTTCTGGTAACGGGCAACCAGCGTGTTGGATGCAAGGCCAGAGGCCTTGCCGGAAACTGCCACGGCAGGCTCGGGGAAGGCCTCTCGCGAAACGCGCTGGTGGCATGAGCCATGAGAATGCAAAAGATGCGGGCATCGGCCCCGATAGGGAAAGCCGATGCCCGCTGCGTCAATGCTATCGGGTTGGCCCGCTCTGCTTCGCTGTCACAACAGCCCACGCTCGGCCATCGAGATAATTGAGTCACCGACCACGAAGTGATCGAGAACCCGAACCTCAACCAGCGAGAGCGCCTCCCGCAGCCGGCGGGTGATCGTCTGGTCCGCCTGGCTGGGCTCGGCGACACCGGATGGATGATTGTGGCAAAAGACCACGGCAGCCGCGTTGTGACGCAGCGCTGCCTTGACCACCTCACGGACGTGTACCTGGGCGCCGTCGATGGTGCCTCGGAACATCTCCTCGATCTCGATCAGGCGATGCCGGTTGTCGAGAAACAGCACCACGAACACCTCGTGCTCGCGTTCAGAGAAACGCAGCCTCAGGAGCTTGCGCACCACATCGGGTGACTCCAGGCAACTGCCGGCACGGTCGGTGCGGTACTTCAGGCGTTGCTCCAGCACATGACAGGCATGGGCAATGAGTTGATCGTCGTCGAGTTCGATGACGGATATCGCGTTGGACATGGAAACCTCCAGGGAACTAATACCGGGAGGCCTCCCACCGGGATCGGGTCCCGGTGGGGTTGATGTTATGGATCCGGCCTTTCGGCCACCTGTCTTCCGGATCCGAACAGATTTGTCGCTTTGGCCGAGCGACGCGGCAGAGAACCTTTGCGCAGCACCCTCGGTGAAGGTGCTGGGCAAAGCGAGGCACCGCTGGGCGGTACCTCGGAACGGCGGGTCATGCGACCTCGCGTTTTTGACGCAAGGCTGCCTCCGACGATGGCGCGGGCCGGGGATCGATCCCCAGCCGGCATTCGAGTGCCCGCATGCAGGCCGTGTGGTAAAGGGGTGCCAGGTCCGCCAGCAACGGCTCGATGCGGTTGGCGGCTTCACTGAGCGACGACAGGCCGTTGAACCGGTACCCGCCACCGGGAACGGGGCAGACGGCGATCTGATCAGCGATCTGGGTGAGTGATTTCATGGTGTTCCTCCGAATAGGCCCCACCACGGGAGCCCTCCGAAACGACCCCGGCTAGGGTGGAGACGTTGCGGAGGACTCCCGCAGCGGGATCGAACCTGGGAACACCATGCCCCAGCGGGACAGGTGTCCCCAGGGGATGTGAAAGAAACCGGGTATGCCCGGCTGGGTGAAGAATGGATCAAGCCCGAAGGCCGCGCTTCTTCCCGATCCGCAAGCGCTTTGTCACTGACCACGAAGGCCAGGCAACAAACTGGTAAGCCGAGTCTAGCGTATGTGTCGGCAAGGTCGGACTGCGTCACCACTTTTTTCAACACCCCGGCAGGGCGCTCAAAAAAGGCCACCCGAAAGGTGGCAAAGGACATGGCATCTGTCCTGGTGTGTCTCAATGAAGGGCCGGGGCCGGAATCAGCAGATGACAGACATCGGCCTGTACATAGCCGAGGCGGCAGCGCACGCCGGTGGTGCGCACGACGCCGGCCTCCTCGAGCGCCGTGAGCAGGCCTTCGTTTTCGCCGTAGTCCTTGATCAGGACCTGGTCTTCGGCCAGCGGCATCGTCGGCACGTTGATGGTCGCCGTGGCGAAGGGCTCGCCCCTGTCGTCGTGAAGCTGGATCGCCAGCCGGCCGTTGGCGTAGCGGCTGAACTGCAGCCGGCAGCGGGTGTTGAGAAAAGTCACTGTGTTGTCGGTCATCATGTTTCGCTCCTTGCATGTCTCTGGGGTAAACGCCGCTTTGCCGGGCGCGCATGCCCGGTTCAGCGGTGGGTGTCGAGAGCGAGCCCCGCGTGAGCGGGGCAGGGGATCAGCCGGCCTTGAGGGCGGCAAACTCCTCGGTCAGGCGCCACAGCGCCCGGTTGAGTCGGACGTCCTCGTGGGCGGAATGGATGGCCCGGGTGCGCACCCGGCGACCGCCAGTCGAGCGGCCGCGCAGGCCACCACGCACCAGGTTCTCCTGCACGCGGTTCATGGTCAGCCACAGGCTGTCGCCGGCATCGGCGGTACGCCGTGCGCCGAGCAGTGCCTGCGGTTGGACGGGCGACCGTTGCTGCCAGTCGTCGCCATAGCGCAGCGCCAGCGCGGTGCGTGCGTAGAGGTCCTGTTCGCCGGCGTCGAGGGTCAGGCCGCTGAATCGGTCGACCCGCTCGGCGAGCTGCGGGGTCTCGTCGACCAGGTCGTAGACGCCCTCGATCACCGAGTTGACGACCTCGCGGCCGTGGCGAAAGCGCATGCCGCCGGCCTTGCCGATCGGGGTCACCATGCCATTGCTGCAGACCAGGCGGAACAGCCCCAGGTCGAGCTGGAACGACGAGCTGCCGTCGTGTGAGTTGAGCAGCACCAGCTCGGTCACCGAGTCGCCGACCTGGGTCGGCTGTTCCTGGCGGAAACGCAGCATGTGGCGCTGGAAGCCGTGGCGGGTCTCGTCGCGGACCCGCGACTGCCGGACCGTGACCGGAAACCAGCCTTCCTGCTCGATCGCCTCGACCAGGTCGATGGTGGGGACAAACCCGTATCGGTCCGTGACCCGGCCATGCGGCTCGGTCGCGAACACAGAAGGGGCAACGCGCTGAATCTGCGCGTGGGAAAGTGCATTGTTGAGCATCACGTTCTCCAGAATGCCGGATCACGCCCGCCCTGCCGGGGTGACGTTCCCCGGTGAGGTGAAAGACAAAGGTGGATGGTTGGATTCAGCCGGGTGGCCGCCTGTCTTCCGAATCCGGACAGGCTTATCGCTTTAACCGAGCGACACGGGTATGAAACTCATGCCGGCGCGATCCGGTTGGACGCGGCCAGCCAGATGCGCCCGGCCACCCGCGTCAGGTGATAGACCCCCAGCGGGATCCCGGCGCCGAGGATGACCGCCAGCACCATGCCGGTCACGGCGGGATCGCCTTGCGGGGGCCAGAAGGCCCAGACGTTCAGCGCGATCGAGATCGCGATGGTCGAGACGACATAGCGGTGCGCGTAACCGGCGACGCGGATGTTCGGAAAGGTCGCCAGCACGATCAGCGCGACCTCGCTGGCGACCATGCCGACGTCGATCGCAATCGCCAGGGCCCAGGCCGACCAGGCGGTGCTGTGGGTGATCTCGCGGATGCCGGACGCCAGGTGCTCCAGCGAAACGCCGAGCATGATGGTGACTACGGCGCCGAGTGCAACGACCAGGTGCCGGCCGAGTCGTTGCTCGGTCGCCGTCAGGCGGGGCACCTTGTCTCTGGCCCGGCTGCGCGGGCGTGGCGCTGCCTTCTTCTTCGTCGGCGCGGGCTTTGGCATGGGGGCAGTGGTCTTCGGCGAAGGCACAGGTGCGGGCGCCTCAGCCGGCTCGCCAAAGGTCTGCAGCGCGCGAACGGTTCTGTTTGTTCCGGTTGTCATCGTCATGTCCAAATTCCAAAGAAATACGCTGACGCTCAACGCTGCACCCGGAAGAGGGCGCAGGGTTGAACGCTCCGCTGGCGGAGTCGGTGGGTTGAGGAAGCACCGTCCCTGCAAGGGTTTGCAGGGACGGGTGGTCTCAGTAGGTCAGGCGCAGCAGCAGGTGGCCGCTGGATGGCGGTGGCTCGAGTTCATCGAGCCGCCCGTCAGCCTGTGCGGCATACCGCCGCTCGAGCCCGTCGAGTATCGCCAAGGCGGCCTCGACCGACGGTGCATCGGCAATGAGGCTCTTGGCGGAAACGACGCCTTGCAGCTGGCCGAAGACTTCGGCGCACTGAAGCGGGTCGGTGGTCAACTGCCATTGGCCGTTGCGCAAAACTGCTGACGTGAAAGACTGTTTCTCTGCGTGCACGTGCATCTCCTTATGCATCGAGTTTCCAAAGCCGCCCCAGCGGCTGAAAGTGATAGCCCAAGGCCTTCAGGCGTGCCGCCTGGCGACGCAGCACCGGGCGATCGACCGTTGGGTCGAGACGGACGATATCACCCAGCGGCCAGTTGTCGCCAAACAGCGCGGCGTCTTCGCTGGGCACCTCGGCCTGGGCATCGTCGGGTTCCGGCTCGCTCGCCGGCGGCTCCTCGGATTCTGGCCGGGTATCCATATCCGTCAACGCGATGGAGGTAATGGTGGCACGTACCTCCACGTTGTAGCGCCCGCCGACCGCATAGGCGGCGGGATAGATCCGGCTGATCGAGAACTGGCCGGCATACTGCCCGGGTGCATACTCCTCGATGCCCTCTTTGACGTTGAACTCACCGATCTCGGTGGTCAGGCGCCCGACATTGAAATCGCCGTTGCGCCCGTTGATGGTCTTGACCGTGATGGTCCCTGTGAGGTTGATCATGCGTGAACTCCGAAAATGCCGGGGACCACGCAGCGCCCTGACGGGATGCGTGGCCCCGGCAGGGTTGAGAACAGGCGAAGCGCCGAGGCGCTCCGCGGTGATGCGGCTCAGGCCGCTGCGGATTCGTGTTCCGCGGCGTCGGTACCGCCTGCGCTTGGCGACGACGGCGCCGTGTAGACGACGCGTCCATCGACCCTCACCCAATCGATGCGCAGCAAGCGCGCCTTGAGTGAAACACCGGTGGTGCCGGCCTTGGCGCCTTTCTCGTAGGTGAAGGGCTCCGGGTAGAGGTCACCCAGATTGAAGGCGACGAGCACCTTGCGCTCGCCGTCGACATGCTTCTTGGCGTGTGCGATCACACGTTGTGCCTCGGCGCCTACGACGCGGCAGTCGAAGCGGGTTCGCTGGACGTTGTCGGCCGAGCCGAAGATCGCAGCGATATCGGTCGCCCAAAAGGGCTCGGCGCGGGTCGGCTTCACTTCGCGGACGCGGTTGAGGTAGCCGATACCCTGGATGTGGAGGTCGAAGTACTTGGTTTCGGTTTGAGTCATGGTGTTCTCCTTGAGTGAACGAGGGGAAACACCGCGCACAATGCGACCCGTCAGGGATGGTGTTTCCCTGTGGGGGTGAATGACAGCCGCGATGCGGCTTTACTGAATTGATGCGGTTCCGCCTGGTTGGGGCAGGGAGACCGCTGGGTCGGGAAAGGATTCCCGTTGGGGTTGATGGATAGATCGAAGGTCTATGCCCCGCCTCTTTTCGCGATCTGCAGAGGCTTTTCGAGAGCCACTGGAAGTGGCCGCGCGAAAATGAAGATGATGTGGCAATGTTATGCGGAATGTGCTGAGTGTCAAGGTCTTCGGCAGCCATCGTCTGCTGCTTCTCGGGGATGCAGGGATTTGGCAGTGTCTGCGCGCCTGTTCTCGGCATGTTGCTGCCGGTCAATGCTTTGCAATGCGATGACAATAGACGGACGAGTCCGCCTTTGCGTATTCGGCCAGAGCCGGCCATGTGTGGTCTGTAAAGATTGCTGACAGCCGCTGACGATTTTGGCACGCAGCGCCTGCACTCTCGAAATGTGGCCGGTAAAGGCAACGGCTAAACCTGCTAGCCTTAGAATCAGCACGAGCTCGCAAGGATGCGATCATGTTGCCGTTGCCGGCTGGCAGGGAAGCCAAGCTGGGTGTTGGCGCGCCGTATGTGCACCACCGTCCGGAGCGCACCCTCCTTTATCAAATTGTTGACGAGTATTACCCAGAGTTCAAGGAGCACCTGGCGGCGCAGGGCACGGCCCTGCCGGGGTATGTGGAGCAGGAGTTCGAGGCCTACCTCAAATGCGGGTGTCTCGAGCACGGCTTCCTGCGGGTGCGCTGCGACACTTGTCATGCCGAGCACCTGGTCGCTTTCAGCTGCAAGAGGCGCGGCTTCTGCCCCAGTTGCGGCGCTCGGCGCATGGCCGAGAGCGCGGCGTTACTGGTAGACGAGGTGTTTCCCGAGCAGCCGGTGCGCCAGTGGGTGCTCA
>Ga0209203_1000154_pt1 | contig 59329 bp, 56 predicted proteins | sample AD_UKC109_MetaG_FD_184423 | JGI IMG/M metagenome (GOLD analysis project Ga0209203, IMG submission 184423) | Active sludge microbial communities of municipal wastewater-treating anaerobic digesters from Hong Kong - AD_UKC109_MetaG (SPAdes)... | ecosystem: Engineered > Bioreactor > Anaerobic >... | reverse complement strand
ATCACTTTATTAATTTCTGCCATTGCAAATGTCTCAACAGGATTCGTTACAATATAGTTTAGCACGCCACACTCAGGCACTAAAGGATAAAATCACAGAAAAAATCGCTCAAACCGGCGACATCAGTTTTGCCGAATACATGAACATATGCCTGTATCAGCCGGGCCTCGGGTATTATTCCTCAGGGATGCACAAGTTTGGCAAAGAGGGCGATTTTATCACTTCGCCGGAGTTGGGAGATTTGTTTGCCCGCACTTTTGCCATGCAGTTTCAGCAGATTTTATCTCAACTGGTCAAACCTGTGATTCTGGAACTCGGAGCCGGAACCGGACAATTTTGTTTTGATTGTTTGACAGAATTAGACAATCTGAACAGCTTACCGGAAAAGTATTACATTCTGGAAATCAGCGCTGACTTAAAGGAAAGACAAAAACAGAAAATAAACTCTCTTCCTGATTCTATACGCCAACGTGTTGAATGGATATCACAACCACTACAGGAAAAGTATGAAGGCATCATTTTTGCCAATGAGGTGATTGATGCTCTGGCTGTTGAGGTTTTTAAATATTCGAACAATCAATATCTGCAAATGCGGGTGGATTACGAGGAAAATTTCAAAACAAAGTGGTCAGAATTTCCGCAAGGTTTGCTGAAACAATTAAAGGCAAAAGAATTAAACCTTCCGGAAAACTATGTCTCCGAGTTTGTTCCCAATCTTTCCGCCTGGTTGCAATCCATCACCCAAAACCTGCAAAAAGGTGTGGTATTGTTTGTCGATTACGGTTACGAACGCGATGCTTATTATCATTCGCAAAGGAATCAGGGCACTTTAGTTTGCCATCATCGGCACAAATCCAATTTCGAATATTTTGAAAACATCGGCTTGCAGGATATCACTTCATTTGTGGATTTTACCGCTGTAGCCGAAGCTGCGGATGATTGTGGACTGGATGTCGAAGGTTACACCACTCAGGCTTGTTTTTTGATGAGTCTGGGCATTCAGAACCTGCTTGGTGATAGTGATGACAACTACAGCAAATACTACGAAAAAACCACTGAACTAAAAAAACTCACGCTTCCTTCGGAGATGGGAGAAAAATTTAAAGTTATCGGCCTATCCCGAAATTTCAATCAGGAGTTCAGTGGGTTTGCAATGATGAATTTATTGCACCTTTTGTAATTATAGCCAATTTTTTCGATATAGTGTCTGATTGACCCTTTCAGTTTTTTAATTTAAAATTTAAAAAAATCAGGTGGGGAATCTCATGAAAATCCATATCAATCCAAACAGGCTTATATTCAAAGCCGTTATTATCCTTGTTGTGCTCAATTTACTGATAACAAATTCCATTGCAAAACAAAGTAAGTCCTCTAAAAACCAAATCATATTGCCGGGATTTTCAGAGCTGGTAAAGTCAGCCTCTCCTGCAGTTGTTTCCATACAAGCAGTTAAGCTTTTTGATAAAAGTTTAATTGCGGACTCTGCTAATCTTCCTTCAGAGCTTTTTCCACTCCCGGAAGATAATAATGAAGCTGATTCACCGCAAGAAGAAATGAGAAGTGATTCGAGTGGTTCCGGGTTTATTATCAGTTCTGATGGGCTGATTATTACCAACCATCATGTGATTGAAGGCGCTCTACGCATTATTGTCCACTATCGTGACCGCGACTATTCTGCCAAAGTTCTGGGTGATGACTCTTCCAATGATATTGCACTGTTAAAAATTGAGTCAAAAGTTGAGTTTCCGTATCTTAAACTGGCTGACAGCGACCAGGTACAGATGGGTGACTGGTTGATGGTTATTGGATCTCCTCTTCAGCTTTCCAATTCTGTCTCTGTTGGTATTGTTTCTGCCAAAGGACGTTCTATCAACATAACTCCGGATAGAAGTCTGGAGAGTTTTATACAAACAGATGCGGCTATTAATTTCGGAAATTCCGGTGGCCCGCTGATTAATCTTAATGGAGAAGTGATCGGAGTTGCAACAGCTGTCAACTTTGGTTCAGAAAACATTGGTTTTGCAGTTCCTTCAAATATCGTCTCATACATTTTGCCACAGTTAAGGGAAAATGGCAGAGTCCATCGTGGTTTTATTGGAGTGCAAAATATAACTGTGGATGCTGACATCGCACAATCTTTTGGTCTGAGTCAATCAGGAGGTGTTTTGATTGAAAGTGTTTTTCCGGACACACCTGCTGAAACAGCTGGTCTGAAACATGGCGATATCATCCTGAGTGCCGACAAGAAAAAAATTACTAATAGCACTGCTCTTACAAATTACATTGCTTCCTTAAAACCCGGAACAAAAACCCGATTGGAAATTTTCAGAAATGCTCAATACGGATTTTATGATATTGTTGTAGGGGAGAGAGAACCCATCGTCGACTCTAAAGTTGAATCTAATGACAACAATCATAATGATGATTTTTGGCCGGGATTAAAATATGAAACGACATATGTACACGATCAGCAGTTTGTGTATATTACAGATATTAACCCACTCAGTTATTTTTATGATAAAAATGTGCGATCACAAGATATTATCATGGAAGTTAACGGCAAGATTCTCAATTCAGCTGATGAGTTCAAAATTATACTTGAATCCGTTAAATCAGGTGATTTGCTCAGACTTTATCTGATAAATCAAACTTCTGGAGGGTTTTACGCTCTTATCAGGGTTCCGTGACCAGTAACAAATTTGAAACCTGACAGTAAAGATTCAAAGAAGCAGGAATACAAGGCCAGTGTGTAATTGACCATTATCAACAAAAGAGTAATTTGAGTGGAATTAAAATCTGTTCATTGACGTCGGATGCTATAATTTTATAGTGGTTATTGGTGGAGATGGGGTGCTTGTGATTTTAAATTCTATAAAGAAATTTCATATTATCATGGCAATGACAGTGACTCTGTTATGTCAGTGGAATCTCTCTAATGCTCAGAGTCAGCAAGAGATTACATTATTCAATGGTGAGTTGGGTAAAACGTGGCTTGAGCTTGCCTGGGCCGGAGGAGACTTTCAAAAGTTCGCTCACTTTGAGAATAAAGAGCTGATTGTTGATGTCCCTCAGGGAAATTCATGGGGAAAGACCGGCATTCGATCAGCAGGCACAGTCTTTCAGTTTCCTGAACACGATACAGACAAGGCTGTTCAGTTAAAGTTTAGTATTGATTCCGAACGAACCACGGGTTTTGTTTATGCCATCATCCCGGATAACTGGGATGCTAACAAAGAATGGAGATCTCATATCATTCGGCTTCAAGTCAATAAAGAAGACAATGGAGAGACTGCAACCGCTTCTCTATGGATTGAAAAGAAGAAATTAATGAGTGGAAGTTTCCCAATGGAACAACTCAGTGAAATAGCCATTAATATTCAATCAGACAAAGTTGTTCTGGTACGGGATCGAAATCATAACATCATCCTGCAAGGCAAAATCACTTCAAACACCAATCTCTATCGTTATGGCTATAAGGTCAGCGCAATGACCTATGCTAAAGAAGAAAATTCTGCGGTGAAGCTGGCGCTTAAAAGCATTGAAATGCATCAAATCAACTTTCAAAAAGAAGATGATTTATCTTTGGTTTCTACTAAAACAGGAAAAACTATCTTATTTGACGGCGAGTTATTCGGTCATAACTGGCAACAATACGTTAAAGCAAAAACTGAATTTGATACCGTTGCTAAACTTGAAAATGGCGCGCTGCGAGTTGATGTTCCTGCTGAGGCAAGCTATGCAAATGTAGGTATTGAATCCACTCAACCTCTGATATGGCTGGATCAGTTTGGAAAAGCAACACAAAGGGAGTTGGAATTTGATTTTATTCCAGAACTCACATCGGGCTTTGCTATTGCGCTCTCTTTAAAAAAGCAAAACTTCATTTTGAAGTGGTTTAAAAACCATGAGTCTGACAGCGGAACTGTGCAAATTTATCTCAGTGATAATATGCAATTGATTAACACATACCACTCAACCTATAAACCAGTCTGGGAACAACAAACATCCTCTTTTGCTCCTACACAGGTAAAATTGCTGATAACACCTGATGGAATAACAGTATCATCAGATTCTTTTACTGCGCATACTCAACAATGGGATAGGTTGTATGAACATGCCGGTTATGACGTCAGGGTTTTTAGTTTTCCGGAGATGCCGAACAAACCGGTTCAAATGGCGCTAAAGAAGATCACTCAGAAAAATAAAGTTTTACAATCCACTAAAAAACCAAGATTGAAACAGGGAGTTGAGGCTCTTCCCGTCAATGTGTTTTTTAATGGCACACAACACGAAAGCTGGGACATTACACCTTGGAATTTACCGGAAGGTTCAGAAATAGTATGCGACTATAACCAGTATGGATTTTCTGCTAAAGACACTGACAAAAAATCTCCAAGCTCAATCTGTGGTGTGAACCATAAAGACCAAATCATTGTTCTTGATGAACGCAGCGAAAGAGCAGATTATCAGGTTTCAGTCTATTTTGACCCTGAAAAAACTAAAAACTTCAGTATTATCTGGTCTCACCAACAAAACCGACGAAACTGGGATTATTGTGAGCTGACACTATTGCAGACTGAAAACTCAGAGAATCAATTGTTTTTAAAATGTTCAGGGGAGTTGCGACGTACAATTTCACAGGAATGGCTCGATGATCTGTGGAACGGGCGTATCAATCTGGTTTTCAGTAAAAATTATATTTTGGCGGAGTTTGACAATGGTCCTGCTATTTTTCTGGATTCAAAACCCTGGAGACGTCAATATCTTTATATTATGGCTCCGCACTATCGCTACAGAAGTACAGCAGAACAGATGCAACTGTTAAAAGTGACAGGGCAGTGGCAAACCAAAGAACCAATCGACAATGTGGATCGCTGGTATTATATTGATAAAGCCGATTTTGATCCCGAAAAATTCATAAATGATTTGGCGAATGATTTGCCCTATCCTCATGCAAAAATATCTGGCGGAGACACTGATGAAAATTAAACTCATAACGTTAGCATTTATTATTGTTCTTCTTCAATCCTTCAGTCTAACAGTATCGTCAAGGCCCTGGACTGATTTTGTCAAGGATGAAGGTTTAAGGCATGGAGAAACGGACCGGATTTCTGAAATCTTTGATTCAAAAAAGGCGCCGTTTAAAGAACTTGTCCGCCAATGGCAAAGCAAAGAGTTTCAGGAAAATCAACTCAATGAGTACGAGAAATATGGTATAGATACAAAACTCACCGAAAGAGCCTTGAGTCAGAGACTGAAAATGGCGCAAGCTTTGATTGCATCTGACTTTAAATCTGAGGCTGATATCTCACCCATGCTGGATTATATTGATAATCGAATTGCTACCATGGATCGGATTGCCAAACTGGGATATACAAGATTTAAACAGCTTGCAGACAAATACGAAATGCAGATAGAAGACAAACTGTATCAATGCCTCTGTCGTGCTCAGGGAGTCATGGGAACCGGTCTTGGATTTAGCCCGGAGCCGGATAAGCACTGTAATAATTCCGATCCTTGTAAAGGCGGAAACTGGGGATGTGCTTCTTCTGATTTTCCCAGCGATGGCAAAGCCTGGATGTCTTGTGCAAAGCAATATCCTCTCAAAAGTGGAAACAACATCTTTCAGGCTTTCGATGAACACGTCAATACCAGTGAAAAGTTCGATCAGGAACAGCTTGCGAAAAAGCTTTTTGACCGAACTCTTAAATTTAAGGATGCCTGTCTGCCCTCCATGGATGCAAAAAATATTGAAGATATTCAAAATATCTTTAAAAGCTCAGTCACAAAAAAAGCCACTGACATTTCAGAAGCATCTGAAAACATGTGTGAAGAAGCAGTAGCAGTCTCCTTGTATCTCAATAGTGAAAAAAGAACTACAAACTCCGAAGCTGTTGCTGAAGGACTTTGGACTTGGGCTACTTTCAATCCTAATAAAGCAGATAAGGTAGATTTTGCTGCCAAAAAACTATTGGCTGAAGGCGCCTTAAAAGAAGTGGCTGGAGAATATCTTCCTATCATTAGCAAATTGATGAATATTGCTGATAATTACCAATTAATAAAAAGAGTTTATAAAGAGCATGAAGCTGATGCTCAATACAAAGAAGCATACAAGCTATTTTCTGATAGCAAAAACATGAGTAGTGAAAGTCTGGATGAATACGAAAAAAACATGCAGAGCAAAATCAATACACTTAAAGACAAGATTGACAGTTCAGATAGTCGCTACTTTGAACAACTCGAGTTTGCTGCGAGAAGACTGGATGAAAAAATTCAGATGAATCAGCATAGTAATAATGTCATCCGTTATGACCAAGCCAGTATAGATGCACTTTGGCGCGAATTTGCCAGCGATCAGGAATCAAAAAAGAAACTGTATGAAGACAAGAAAGCACAAATGCTGGCTCAATATGCAGAGCTTTCACTGTACCAAAGTGTCATCAAAGACTTTCGAAAGCCAATGAGGGAAAAAGGCTGTGATGAATTTATCAAAGATCGGATAAAGCAGTGCAAAGAGGAGGCAAAAAGAATATCAATACAAACAACAATTGGTCAGGGGTAATTGAGATGGAAGAAACCAAGTTGCCAATCACATGGAATATATCTGTTCCTGTTATAAAAAATCCTTTGCTCTGGTTTCAGCTGTTTATGATCTGTCTGATAATTTTTTCATTCATGTTTACTTTACTGGTGGGTTGAATCTTATTGAGCAGGATTGGCAACAAATACCCGCATCTGCTTCTGTAGCATTTATCATCAGCATTGGTTTTTATGTGGTTTTTGGGCTGATCAGTTTTCTGTTTTTCCATCATGGAGTTTCTACCTCTTATCATCTCGATGAAAATTCCATCCAGCAATTCACACAAAACAAACAGAGCAAATGGACTAAATTATTGCTTGTTTTAGGATTTCTAACCGGCAATCGTGCGGCTTTGACCGCGACCGGAGCAGGCCTTTTGGCAAAATCCAGAGAGCTTATTTCTACTGATTGGGATGATTTAACACATGCTGATTTTTTCCCCACAAGAAATGAAATCCGCCTAAAAAACAACTGGCGCACAGTGATGCAGGTTGTCTGCGAAGAAGATGATTTTGAGAGCATTAAACAAATTATCAAACAACAGATTAAAAACAAACCAATATTGAATAGAGATGTAAATTCCGACCATACATCTTTACCCAAAAAGGTGGTGCTAAGTCTTTTAATTCTGATATTGGGCAGTTTTTTATTTATCAGACTCCCGGTGCATTATGTCGGATCTTTTGCTCTAGCAACAATTGTAACTGCTTTATTCTCAGTCTGGGGTCAAGGAAGATTGAAAACCATAATGGGCGGACTATTATTTTTGATGCCTTTACTGGCTGTATTCGGTGCGTATCACTACAGAGAAATTGATTTTAACAAAGCGGGATCGGAATATGCTTTTATGATTGAAATCCTTATTATTCTTTATTTTATAGGGTTGAGTATTGGCGTATTATTTAAAAGACTAAGATAATAAATGATAATAGTTTTTAAAATAATCTGAGTCCAATAAATAACCATGGCAACCGATATCTATCAAAAAATCGAAAATGACTTTGGAACAGACTCAAAAAAAGTGATGGAAGAAATCAAGTTTATGAATGCTCAAAGCAAAGGGATGATTGGCAACCGAATTCTCAGAGCCGTTGTTTATCTTGCCAAAGGAAATTTTGATGATTTTCGGTATTTTGCCGAAAAAGCCCGCACAGAATTTAACGAAGTATTACGGCAGGCAGAACATGATGAAAACGGTCATAAAATCTATGACTTTAATAAATCCTTTTACCAACTTAAGTTAATGGATAAATGATTTGCTTAGAACGGACGCAGATGGATAAGATTTTTATATATGGGGTGAACACAAATCAAAATATGTTAATATTCCAATAATGAACCATTTACATCGAAACTTTGTACAAAGCAATGAATATTCCGACTTGTCTTTTTTAGGCAGGTTACATGAAAAACAGGAATGGAATGATGATGAATTAATACTTTTGGAAAATTGTATAATTGATGAGTTTAATAAATATGAAGATAAAATTATTTCTAACTATTGTAGCTTTCTCAGTTATAGGTTGTAGCTCAAATGAGCCTAAAAGCCCACCAGTATATAATGTAAAATATGTATTAGAAAACCTTGAACACTTACATGGAAAAACTATAAATATTAGAGGAGCGGTTCATCGGTCTTTTGAAGCTTGTGTAATAGTACAAATTGATGAGACCACATCAAAACCAGACCCCGAATACATGATATGGTTCAATGAAAAAAACAAGGGATGTTATGCCGGTGACATAATTGATGATAAAACCATAGTAAATGGGGTTGTAAATAAATTTGGTTTGGGTGACTTTTATCCTACATTTAAAGGTTCTTTGGATGATGCGGAGATTGAGTGGACAAGCAAAAAAACAATAAAATATTTTCCATACCTGGACTCTGGACAAAATAAAAAATGATGGTTTTTTCATTAGCCCACAAGTCACAATTTATTTCGCAACATGAACTAACTATCAGATTGAGTATCTGATATCGGGTTGTTTGGGTCATCTTTAAAATATAAATCATGAGTTCTTTTTTTAAATACAGGCTGAGCTGGTATAAGTTGAAAACCAGAGAGTTTGTGCTGCGTTACAAAATGGCTCTGATGATAGTGACGCTATTTTTGCCGGGGGTAGCGATTGGTGATAATTTTTATTTGTTATTGAAATTTCTGACTCAGCCATTTGTGATTATCAGTTCATCCGAAAGTTCATTGTTACAAATTTTACTTGCATTAATTTTTTTGCTGACTGTTTTTCTGGTTTGGGTGCGGGCGCAAAAAACTGCGATTATCGGAGGTGAGTTTTCCGAATATTTGCGCAGCCTTCCGCTGCCCAAAGGCCAATGGATAAAATCGAACCTGACCGTGTTGTTGCTTTCCAACCATTTGTTATGGGTCATCATTTTTGCCTCATATTTTTATCTTAAGACAGGGAGTGCAAGTGAAATTATAAAAAATACTTTAGTGCTTGTTTTGTTAATTGCCTGTCAATACCGGTTCATTTTTTTACCAACGCCGCTTGTATCAAAGCATGAAAGTTTAACCAAAAAATTTACAAAGACCGCTTTGATAAGAAACAATTTTTATCTGCAAATGCTGTTTCAATCTGATCTTTCGACAACTCTTTTCAGATTTGTTTTATTCCTGTTGTTCATAGCCGGGTTTCGCATGGTCGCTGCTTTTTTTGCCGGACAAAATAATAATGAATTATTACCCTACCTGCTGATTGCAGAGTTTCTGTTCGGCTATTTTTTCAGTGGCTTTTTCATTACATTCAAGGAACAGCGACAGGCATTTGGAGATTTTTTACAATCCTTGCCGGTCAAAACTTTTTTCTGGATGAAAAAGGATGTCTCCGTGGTTTTGATGCTGTCGATTCCTTTTCATCTGTTGCTGTATGTTTTGTTGCATGAGTTTGTTTCTTTCAAAGCACGAGCGTCTTTGTTTCTCTACTATGTGTTTTTGATACTGTTGAGTTATCCTCTGCGTATGAAGTTACAACAACAGACTTTTTTCAGTTTTATGACTTTACTGGTGATAACCATCATTACAATTTTTAACCTGACATGAATTATCTGAATATAAAGAACCTAAGCATCAGCTACGAAAAAGTGACTGTGTTTAATCGCTTCTCACACTCTTTTGAACGTGGTTTGCACTGGATCAAAGGCTACAACGGCAGTGGCAAAAGCACTTTGCTGAAAGCTCTATGCGGGATTATTCCTGTGCCTGAAAACACGGTTAAAGTCATGGGTCACGACATCACAACCCAAGCCTTAAAGGCTAAATCCACATTGTGCTACGTTGCCGACAAGCCGGAAGTGTATCCTTTTATGAGCGGCTATCAATATCTGCAACTGATAACAGAAATCAAAGGCGAAACGCTGAATCAGAAACTGGATAGCTGGCTTGATGAAGTCAAGCTGACGCCATTCAAAGACACTCCTTTCTCCGACATGTCTTTTGGAACCCGTCGAAAATTCACTCTTGCCAGTTGTCTGATTGGCGAACCGGATGTGATTCTACTGGATGAACCTTTTAACGGTCTGGATGACAACACCTGCGAAAAACTCATGCAATGGTTATTTGAGGTTAAGGAAGATAAATGTGTTCTGATAGCCAGCCATAATCAACCTATAACAGCACAACAATTTACTAGTATGATTGAGCTGTCTTGATACTGATATTAAATCTGCACTATAAACAAATCAGTAATTGTTATTTTCAGTAAAGTCATGAAATATTATCACTTAGTACTGGATTTACGACTTAAGATTCTTCAACTCCGCTTCCAGCAGTTTCAGTTTCTCACGGGTTTTTGCCAAAACAGCTTTTTGAACTTCAAATTCTTCGCGGGTGACTAAGTCCATTTTCTTTAAGCCGGCAACCAATACCGCTTTGGCGTTTTTATGAAAATCTTCTCTGAGTGTTTTAATGTCTTGCGGAATCAGTTCGCCGATTTTATTGACAACTTCTTCTACTGCTTGTGGTTTAATCATGAATTTCTTTTTTGTGCTTAAAAAGCAAATTTTACCATAATCACTTGATATTGAGGTTAGGTTTTGACCTTTTCTGAACAGGAAAAAACTATTTGTTGATAATCTTAACTCTGTTATGCAAAAATGTTTCTGTAAGAATTAATGCCTCTGGAAATTATTATGAAAATGATAACCGCTATAATCAAGCCTTTTAAGATGGACGATGTCAGAGATGCTCTTGAAGAAACTGGAATTACCGGAATCACAGTAACGGAAGTTAAAGGTTTTGGTCGTCAAAAAGGACATTCGGAGCTGTATCGTGGAGCTGAGTATGTGGTGGATTTCTTGCCTAAATTAAAACTGGAAATAGCTGTCAAAGCAGAAATGGTTGATGAGGTGATTGAAGCTATATTGAACACAGCATGCAGTAACAAAGTAGGTGATGGTAAGATTTTTGTAACTGATTTGGAAAAAGTCGTTAGAATCCGCACCGGTGAATTGGATGAAGATGCTTTATAAAAATTACTAATTTAGAAGCAGCCAATTACCCAAAGCTAAGAAAGAAACATATCCAACAATATCTGTTACCGTTGTTAAAACCACACCTCCGGCAATTGCCGGATCGATGCTCATTCTGCGTAAAATAATCGGAACCATCACTCCGGCAAAGGCTCCGGCTACCAGATTGATTGTTAACGCAATACCGATTACTAAACCAATATCCCATTGTCGGAACCATAGAAATGTTATTGCCGCCAAAACAAGCGCCCAAATAAAACTGTTGATAATGCTGATGGAAACTTCTCGCGACAACAAATGTTTGGCATTTCCTAGTCCAACCTGACCGGTTGCCATACCTCGAATCATCAATGTCAATGTTTGTGAACCGGCAATTCCACCCATTGATGCAACAACCGGCATTAGAATGGCTAATGCAACGATTTGTTCGAGCGCAGCAGAGAAAAATCCAATCGCATAAGCAGCCAATAAAACCGTTAACAAGTTTATTCCCAGCCACAAAGCTCGTCGTTTAGAGCTTTTCAAAACCGGTGCGAACATGTCATTTTCTTCATCCAAACCGGCCATACGCATGACAGAATGTTCAGACTCATCACGAATCACGTCGACAACGTCATCAACAGTGATGCGACCTATCACAGTATTGTTCTCATCGACAACCGGTGCTGAAATCCAGTCATAATGCTGGAAATCCTGAGCCACTTCACTTGCCGGAGTTTTTGCTAAAATTGCAGGTGAGTTCATGTCCAGAATATCGGCAACTTTGGTATTCGGATCTTTTAAAAACAAGTCATTGATGTTCAAACGACCTCGATAATGGCCGTTTCGACCAACCGCGAATAAATCTCCCAAGGGCTCTGGAAGTGAACCACGCATGCGTATGTATCGCAACACCACATCCAATGTTACATCGGGTCTGATGGTTATCACATCCGGATTCATCAAACCACCGGCAGAGTTTTCCGGATAGGATAAAGCTGTTTTAAGTAGCTCACGATTGGTTCTGTCCATAGACAGCAACAGTTCATCAGAGACTTCTTTTGGCAAATCCTGAATAATATCAGCGAGGTCATCAAGCTCCAAATCGGCCGTGGCTTCAACAAGCTCCTCGTTTTCCATGCTGGCAATGAGGCTGCTTCTGACTTCATCATGCAGGTGAACCAGAATTTCACCGCTATGTTCGCTATCAGCCAGTTCCCAAACAATGTTCCTTTTATCGCAGGGTAAAGATTCCAGGAAAAAAGCAATTTCCGCTGCCGGAAACGAATTAATCATTCGTTCGACTTCTTGCATCCGATTATCATCCAAAGCCACATTCAGGGCGTGGATATCTTTCTCGGTTGCCTCATTCGGAACTGCTTCTGACATAGTTAATTAATGCTTTTTGTTTGTTTAAAGAGTTTGTTTGATAAGGTATTATATGACATTTTCTGGTTAAGATATACAGTCACTCATGGGAAAAATATTTTTTGATACAATGACAAAGCAAGATTTGGATGCGGTTCATCAAATTGAAATAAATAATTATCCGGTTCCCTGGAGCCAAAAAATCATGCTCGATTGTTTACTTGCCGGTTATCATTCCATTGTCGTAAAAAATCAAAATAACGACATTATCGGTTATTCTTTTTTAATGTCGGGTTATGAGGATTCTCACCTGCTCAACATGTGTATCGACAGAGAATATCAAGGTAAGGGTTTAGGGAGAAAGCTGCTGCAATACATGGAAAATATCTGCATCTACAGCCAATCCAAAGAGTTCATTCTCGAAGTCAGAGAATCAAATCCGGTGGCTCAAAACCTCTACCAGTCATTCGGGTTTAAAAAAATTGGTATTCGTAAAGACTATTACAGAACCATCAATGGTAGAGAAAATGCGATAGTAATGATAAAAAAATTAAAAAAAGAATCATAATTCATCACTTTTTGAACATAAATAAATCTTTTCATTTAGCTAATATCTGAACAAATATATTTGAAGGTTCAGAATTATGGCATTACAAAAAGGCAATTTCGCTGACAGTATCACTGCAAAACTTGTTGTTATCATAAGCTTGATTCTGCTCATACAGATTCCGATGCTTTTTGTACGAGGATTAATCAATGAACGCCAGCAAATGGAGTATGACGCCCAAAAAGAGATCCATCAGCGCTGGGGAGCAAAGCAATATATCGGTTCACCTGTTGTGAATATTTACTCACCCAAACAGAACATCATCACTCGGGATGGAACATCACAATCTACTTCTGTTCTACAACATTCGATTATTGGAACAAAAACAGACATGAATGTTGAGATGGATGTTAGCAAAAGGTATTTGGGAATCTATGAAACCGCTGTTTACAATGCAAAAATACATATTCAAGGTCTGCTTGAATATCAACCTGATTTGGCAATAGCAAATTCTGATAAAGCTTTTCTTTTCATACCATTGAAACATGTTAGTTCTCTGAAAAGTATTGAAAATATTTCAATCAACAAACAGAAAGTGAACTATTTCCCCTATGAAGCCAGACTCCATTCCCTAGCAGGCATTGAAATCCCAATTGAAAACTTTACAACCCAAAAACCATTACAATTTGTTATTGACTTGGCTATTTCGGGTTCTGATGAACTGGAGTTTCTTCCACTATCCGCTCAGAATAATGTGATGATTCAATCCAATTGGAATTCTCCTTCATTCACCGGAAATGTTCTCCCCGATGAAAGGAGTATTTCTGACAACGGCTTTATTGCAAAGTGGCAAGTTAATAACCTGATTCGGAGTTTGTCTGAGAACTCAACAGGAAACAACCTGAATCATTACAACAACGGAAAATCATTCGCCGTAAAAACCATCATTCCGGCAAATGTTTATCAGGTTAATGAACGAACTGTAAAATACAGCTTTTTAATTGTGGTGCTGGTGTTTGCCGGATTTTTCCTGGCTGAATTGTTTTTTAAACTGAGATTACACCCCTTCCAGTATTTACTCATAGGAATTTCTCTTTCCGCTTTTTATACCTTATTGTTGTCTCTATCTGAATACATACGATTTAACTTCGCTTATCTGATAGCATCCGGGGCTGTAATTTTGTCAATCGCAGGCTACTGCTCGGTCGTTTTACAACAAAGAATTCGAGGTATTAATACAGGGATATTGTTTGCAGTATTATTCTCGTTTATCTATGTGATGGTGAAAGCGCAGGAAGCATCTTTGTTGATGGGCTCTATCAGCATCTGGTTTATACTCGCACTGATAATGTACATGACTCGAAAAATTGATTGGTATTCAGTATATACATCTAGTCCCAGGAATGACTAGTTGCTATCAAACTCAACCAATTCCGAAGTAATGTTAAAGTATAACCACCAGCCTTGGGTGATTCCATCGGGACCTAAATCCATATCATTTAACGTTGGCGTTTTACAATTATTAGGGTGACCCGGTAAAATTTCTGCCAGAGTCAAATTCAAAGGATTGCCGTTGACATGAACAGTAAAATTAAATGCTTCTGCATCAGCTTGACTAACAAAACCTCGGATTAATCCCGGGCTCATTGTCAAACCCCCCTCATATTTCTCAGCTTGTTGATACCCACTTAATGGGAGTGTCGCTCCGTTAAGCAAGTTCAAAGTAAAATTTTGTGGCTCGGAAACATAACAGGGGGCTGAAATTGTATTAATTGGTGGCGAATATCCGGCCGGAGATTCTGTCCCAGGAATCGCGTTTAAACAGTCATTAATTTGGCTTGGAACTGTTGATATAAAAGTGGGAGAGGCCCCAACTTCCGGCTCACATGCAGCGCTATGCAAAGGATAAGGGCAGTCTGAGTCAATAACCGAAGCTATTAAATCTCTGCCTGTAATATAATCCGGTTGATCAGTATAAAATTGTGTAATAACACTATCATCAATAAACCCATCTCCATCGCCATCATTATTCATTGAGTCATTTATGGTGTTGTTAAGATAGTTTGTCCCATCTACACAAAAAACATAATCTACATATGGATGAGGATCAACTAAGTTAATAGTCGAGATACGCGTGGCAATATTTTGCTCAAATTCATTTTTGAAGATATTTTGAGCGTTTGCTGTTATCCCGAAAAATAGCAAGATAAGAATTATTCTCTTCATTGAATTACACCCCCAGTGAACACTTTTTCAACACAATAATAGCACAAATTAACAGTGTGGCTTCTAGGTATAAATACTTTTTATGTCGTTTTTTCCAATAAACAAACAGCCTGAACTGCTATTCCCTCTTCGCGACCACAAAAGCCCAGTTTTTCTGTTGTTGTGGCTTTGATGCTGATTTGTTTATGATTGATACCTAGAATTTCAGAAAGATTAGTTTGGATGGATGAAATGTAAGGTTTGATTTTAGGCTTTTCACAGATAATTGTCGTGTCAATATTTCCTATTTGATAACCTTTTTCCAGAATGAGATTGTGAATATGTTTCAAAAAAACATCGCTATTACAATCTTTCCATTGGTTATCACTTGGAGGAAACAAATGGCCAATATCGCCGAGTGCCAATGCTCCGAGTAGTGCATCACAAATGGCGTGTATCAATACATCGCCATCAGAATGAGCTTTAAAAGACTTGTGAAAAGGTATTTTGATTCCGCCCAAAATGAGATGGTCGCCTTCACAAAAAGCATGAACATCATAACCGCTACCAATTCTCATTGACCTTTCCTCAGAATAAATGATGCCAGCAATAAATCATCTGCATAGGTAATTTTGAAATTATCAGAGCGACCTTTTACCAATAAGGGTCTGATTCCAGCTTGTTCAAAAGCAGAGGCTTCATCGGTGGTCAGTTCGATATCCGCTTTTTTCAAAACATCAACCAATTGACCATAAGGAAACATTTGTGGTGTTAGAGCCGAATACAAATTATCTCGATTGATAGTTTTATCGGCATTTTTACCGTCTTTACTGAACTTTATCGTATCAGTGATTGGTTTAACCAGCAATCCGCCCTGGTTTTGTTGTTTGCATGACTGAATCAGCTTTTTAATGTCGCTCTTCTTTACACACACGCGAGCGGCATCATGAACTAAAATCCAGCTATTGTCTGTTACTAATGGCTCCAGAATTTGTAATCCATGTAAAACCGAACTGAGCCTGGATGAACCACCGGTTGCATACATTAATGGTTTGGATGCGGTGAGTTCAATATTTTTCCAAAGTGCTTGTTGTTTCGGCATCACCACGACAATGCCTTCGATTTCATCAATTTTGTCAAATGCATCTATGCTATGCTGGACAACCATTTTTCCGGCAATTTCTAGAAATTGCTTCGGTGTATCCGAAGCAAATCTTTGTCCTTTGCCTGCAGCTACAATTATTGCGTACATTTTGTTTGTTTCAATTCTTTTTTATCCGATGTTGTGTCTCTTTAAATCAGCTTCAACCATCATTTTGCACAATTCCTCGAGACTGCATTGAGGCTTCCAGCCCAATTTTTTTTCAGCTCTTGAATAATCTCCAATCAGCAAATCGACTTCTGCCGGGCGATAATAAGCTGAATTGATTTTAACAACTGTTTTGCCGCTTGATGTGTCGATTCCAACCTCATCAACTCCTTCACCTTTAAATTCAATTTCAATTCCCACATAAGCAAACGCCATTTGCACAAATTTTCTGACCGTTTCTGTGCGATTCGTCGCCAGCACATAATTATCCGGATTCTCTGCTTGTAACATCAAATACATACCTTCCACATAATCTTTGGCATATCCCCAGTCTCTTCTGGCATCAAGATTTCCAAGCTGTAAAAAGTCTTGTATTCCGGCTTTGATTCGGGCAACCGCATTGGTAATTTTTCGGGTTACAAACTCAGTTCCTCTAAGCGGGCTTTCATGGTTGAATAAAATGCCACTACAAGCAAAGATATCGTAAGATTCCCGATAATTAACCACCGACCAATGAGCAAATAATTTAGCTGTACCATAAGGGCTGCGAGGATAAAAAGGCGTGTCTTCATTTTGCGGAACAGCTTGAACTTTTCCAAACATTTCCGAAGTGCTCGCCTGATAAAATTTGATATTTGTATCAACCAAGCGAATGGCTTCCAGCAAATGCAAACAACCCAAACCGGTAATTTGCGCTGTCGCAATGGGTTGATCAAATGAGACACCAACAAAACTTTGAGCAGCTAAATTATAGATTTCAGCGGGTCTGATATCAGACACCATTTTGATGCAATTTGCCTGATCGGTGAGATCAAATTCCACCAAGTGAAGTTTCGAGTCATTGGCAATCCCAAGCTCTTCTATTCTCCAGAAATTAGCTGTGGAAGTCCGCCGATAGGTTCCATAAACTTCATAACCTTTTTCTAAAAGTAACTGAGATAAATAAGCACCATCCTGCCCTGTTATTCCTGTAACTATCGCTTTTTTCACTTTTTGAATCAAACTTCACCGCTAAAACAACCCTCATTTTAGCATTGTTTTTATGATTTAAACTGAATTTGTTATTAAATCGCTCTGATTGTTTTTCTTTTTAAGGTTGTTTCTAGATAATAGTTCTAAATCATTGCTTTCTTTGCTAAAATCTGCCAAATCTCGATAAAAATAATGCCAATTATGAAAAGCTACACTAAAAAAATTATAATTTCCATGTTCTGTGCAGGACTTGTGTCTGTTTCCGGAGCCTCAGACTCAGATTCGGAATTTGAAAACAAAGCATTGGATCAAATCAATGTTTCATATAGTGGTGATGACAGTCGTATCGGAATCGGCATCACCGAAGATGGTGATTTTATTGGTGAGTTTTTAAAGTCATTCAATAACAGCTATCGAAACAATTTTATGGCTCAGGGCTGGTATTCCGACGGCGCCGGCGGGCTTGAATTGGATTATCACTGGATTCCTGGCAATCCTAGTGAACAGGATTTGATTGATAATCACGAAAACCTAAAAATCAACAAATTGTTTTTAGCAATCGATCAGAATACTTATGATGATAAAAAACTCAGTTTAGGTTTTGGACAAGAAAAACAGGATAAATTCTGGAACTTCAATCTCAGCAAAGCTTTAACCGGCGAAAGGTTATCTAATGAGACATCAACATTTAATTATAACGTCTTATACGGAAGTATAGACGGGCTTGACTATATGCAGGATCAAACTATAGAAACCATCACTCGCACCTATGAACAGGCTTATGACTGGGGAGTTGGTGGTCGAATTGGTAAATATTTTGATTCCAATTTAGTTCGTTTAACCGGCGGTTTGGATTACGAAAAAGGTGATTACAACTCCGATCAACTGACGGCAAGTGTTGATTTGGAGAAATACTTCAAAAATACAGGACACTCTTTGGCGTTAAGCCTCAGACAATTGAGCAAAGATGGCGATTTTGAACTGGATAAAGACGACACTCGTGCTTATTTGATGTACCGTTATGATTTTGGCAATACCTATCAGCCAACGGAAAAATACGAAGAAGTTAAAGTTGTTGATGAAGAAGCACTTGCCAGATTAAAAGAAGAAAGACGCATCGTTGTTCAGAATGAAATCAATTTATCAACCATGGCTTTCTTTGATTTGAATTCATCAATTCTACGTAAAGATACCAAAGAAAAGCTGGTAAACTTAATTGAACAAATCAAACAAGAGACTCTTGGTTCAAAAATCAACATCGTTGGACACACATGTTCTATAGGAACTGAAAAATATAATCAATGGTTGTCTGAAAGAAGAGCAAAGGCAGCACATGACTTTTTTATGACGCAAGGACTTGATGCGGAATTGCTTCTTTCATCCGGTAAAGGTGAAACAGAGCCTGCTTTCGACAATGAAAATCCTGAAGAGCAACCAAAAAACAGAAGGGTTACGGTGAGCTTCCTCAGCCTTGAAAAAGAATTTAAAGAAGCCGAAATTCCGGCAGAAGATGTTCCGGTTAAGTGGGTGAAAACTCCTGTTAAAATTGCTCCTTCTTGGTTATCACGAGCATTGAAAAACCCAATCAAACACAAACGTGAAGTCGATGTTTATCGTTTCGAAACTCAGGAACAAATTGAAACATTAGGCGATATCGTCTATCTCAATCAGCTTCCACTGGCGGCGGATGATGGTTTGACTGTTTTCCGTAATTCGGGTGCAACCTTGATTGACATTCTGGATAATGATTCTGATCCTGACAATGACACTTTGACAGTAACAAATGTAATTCAACCTGCAAACGGAACTGTAGTCAATAACGGAACATCTCTGACTTATACACCAAATAATGGCTATGTTGGTATCGATACTTTCCAATACACAGTTGATGATGGTAATGGTGGACAAGCAACTGCAACCGTTTCAGTTGAGGTTTTAAATAATGCTCCGGTCGCTGTTGATGATACAGCAATTGCGGTTGGCTCTGAACAATTAATTATAGACATTTTATCCAATGATTCTGATAGTGATGGTAACTCATTAACCACAGAATCCGTCTCTCACCCAACAAATGGTATTGTTGTTATCAATCCTGATGGTTCTGTAACCTATCAGGCTAATGAAGACTTTGTCGGCACAGATACATTCACTTATATAGTTGCTGATGAAGATGGAACGACTGCAAGTGCCACAGTGACAGTAACTGTTGAATCTGATAATAATGCACCTGCAGCTATCGATGACCTCTATCTGGTTTCCTGGGGCGGTTCACTGGATTTCAATCCTATGGAAAATGACAGCGATGCGGATGGCGATGCAATTAGCTTGGTTTCAGTCGATACTTCAACATTAAATGGAACTCTAGTTGTTCATGAAGATGGTAGTATGAGTTATCAAGCACCGGGATACTTTAGTGGCAATGACATTTTTACATACACAATTGTTGATAGTAACGGAGCTACTTCAACGGCTACAGTGACAATGTGTGTCGGTGACTAAGTCATGGATGATGCTTTTCTTAAACTGAAAACAAAATACCAATCCACATTTCCGGCGAAAGCCACCGAAATAAAAACAGCATGGGAAGAAAAGGATTTCTCCCGTTTGGGTGCCGCCTTACATAAGCTAAAAGGCTCAAGCGGAAGTTATGGGTTTAATGAACTCAGCTCTCTGTGTGAACAGGCTCAAAGTTTAATTCATAACGAATTACCTGATAACACGGAGAACATTACTGTCGTTCTCAATAAAATTTTTCAAATTTTAATATAGCCAATCGAAGCTCTGAAATTGTAAAAGACTGATAATTGATTATTCAACATATTGAATAATTCGTCTTTTCAGCATACTATCTCAAGTATCTTACTACTTTGGTATCTGTTATGTTCCGAAAAATTTTATTGAGTTTCATTGCTGCCGCTTTATTATCTTCCTGTGCAACATCTCCAATGGGAAGAAAGCAATTCATCCTCATTGGCGACGCTGAAATGAATCAGATGGGTGTTACCTCATTTCAAAAAATGAAAACATCTTCAAAAATTTCTACAAATCAGCAAGCACAAAGATATGTCCAATGTGTATCTCAAGCAATAATCAACGAGCTTCCGGATTCATGGAAACAACAAGCATGGGAAACAGTTGTATTCGAAGATAACAGCGCTAATGCTTTTGCACTTCCCGGTGGAAAAATCGGAGTGCATACCGGATTACTCAATGTTGCAAAAAACCAAGATCAACTGGCAACAGTTATCGGTCATGAGGTTGCCCATGTGCTTTCTCGTCATGGAGCAGAACGAGTTTCTCAACAAATTGGATTAGAGTTGGCATTGCAAACAACCGATGCCATCAGTAGAAACAAAATGGACAATCAAGGAAATCAAAAAGCATTGATGTCTGCATTAGGCTTGGGAGCTCAACTCGGAGTTTTGTTGCCATTTAGCCGAACTCATGAAAGTGAAGCCGATTTATTCGGAATTGATCTTATGGCAAAAGCCGGGTTTGATCCACGACAAAGTGTGAATTTATGGAAAAACATGGCTGCTGCATCAAGTTCCAGAGTCCCTCAATTTATGTCAACTCATCCGAATCCTGAGAAAAGGATTGAGAAGCTCTCGGCATACATGCCCAATGCTTTACAGTTGCAACAACAAGCATTGCAACAAGGCAAACGTCCTCGTTGCCAATAAAGCTTAAAGCCAGGTTTTAGATACAAAAACAGGCTGAATGTTATATAACAGACAGCCTGTTCACAGTGACTCCATTAAGATGATTGTTATTTCATAACTTTCTTAACGAAACCAATTACGATTAATAATACAATCGCTCCGATAGTTGCGTTCAGGATAGAACCAAGTAAACCTCCAGCGATTGAAACACCAAGTTTGCCCAGCAAAAATCCACCAACAAAAGCGCCTAGAATACCAATAACAATATTTGCTACCAATCCAAAACCCGAACCTTTCATCAAGGTTCCGGCAAGCCAACCGGCAACCGCACCTATCAGTAATGTAATTAATAAACTTTCAAGACTCATAAATTTTCCCCTTTGATTTAATTAGAACATCCAATATAACATGAATAACCTGTATTTTTTCATTGCGTATCAATTGTTTACATTAGGATTTTCTTACCTTGGAGAAAACTTTTAATACCTTATACTTTTTTGACCTGGTTTTCTGAAAATTTCGATGGTACTAGTATCTTTAAAATTTTTGGGGAAAAGAAATGAAAAAAATTATTATATTTTGTGTTTTATTGGGTCCTGTTTTTATTACAAAAGCAGTCACATTGACTGTTGGTCCCGGGAATGATTGCGGGTTTCCTAATATTCTTACAGCACTCAACTTCGCTGGTTCTGGTGATACAATCATGATTGCAGAAGGAACATATAGTGGAGTTGAAGCTAAATTATACATCGATAAAAGTTTAAATATTTGGGGTGGACTTGATAGCAACTGTCAGGTTTTTACCGCCAATCGCACTTACCTGCAATTAGATGATATAGGACCGGTTTTGGAAATTGATGTGAGTGGAGGCGAAACCGTCAGCATTTCAGGGTTGGATATTAGCGGAGCACAACACGATAACTTTAATGATTATGATGGTGGTATTTATGTTTATGGGAATGGAACGCTCAATATTGAAAACTCACATATCCACGACAACGAATCATTCTTTGGTGGTGGTATTAGTGTCCGATCAGGAGCTCAACTGAACCTGTCAGGCAATACTGAAATCTATCGCAACGCATCGAGTGATGGTGGTGGAATTTTCTGCGGTTCTTCCACAATTTCAGCCTACGATACGGTTATCGGAAAATTTGCTGATGGAATCGACAAGGGCAACACAGTTGCCGGTGAAAATGGTCAAGGTGGTGGAATCAGTGCTTTATCTTGTACAATCAGCTTGGGAAATACATTAAATGGTAATGGACCTGTTGATATCAGCTATAACAAGAGTTCCAATGGTGCTGGAATCTATGCTCATAACAGTATATTGACCTTTCATCATGAAGGTAGTCGTTTGAGTTTTAATGAACTTGCAAATGTTAGCGGTGACGGAAACAGTTTATTATTATCGGGTACAACATTTGCCCAACTGAGTGATTTAGAAATCAGTGATAATAAATTCACATCAGTAATCTCTGTTCAAGATACCGCAAGTTTTGTATTAGGGTCGGTCTGTGCAAATCCTCCGTGTACTAAAATCATGAGAAACACCGGTTCAATTTTCAGATTCACCGGCGGTTCATCAGGTACAGTGCATAAAACTTTGGTAGTCGATAACACAAACAGCAGTATAGTCGATGTCGTTGGTCAGACTTCTGTCCAGGTTGATATAGATAATTCTGTATTTGCAAACAACACTCTCAATACCAACTCTTCAGGATTGATTTTTTCCAACTTTGCCGGAACAATAAATTTAAACAATGTGACCCTTGCTCACAACAATAATGACGAGGCCATTTTTTACACTTTGGGTAGTGGAGCCATCAATTTTGATGGCGGTATAATCTGGGGAAACACTGCAACCTCACTTTTACACTCAAATAATCAGGGAAATGTTGTTGTCGAAAATTCAGTGATTCAATATGATACTTTTGGAATGGTCAATACTATACAAGCTGATCCATTATTCGCCAATCCTGCCTCCGGAAATTTCCATATTCAAGGTGATTCTCCGGCGGTTGACCATTTTGTAGGCACTTTGGATTCCGATTTTGAAAATGATACCAGACCACAAGGTGCAATGGATGATGCCGGAGCCGATGAGTTTAAAGATTTAATTTTTGCAGATGGCTTTGAACTTTAAGAGTGATTGTTTTAACTATCGAAAGAAAATATAATCAAATACATTGATGAGTTAATGACATAATGTCTTCAGAAAATTCCAGAGAAAGCTTCGAGAAAGTAAAATTATGGTTCACAAAATTGGTGAACCATAATTCTGTGGAGCAGACCAAAGAAATAAATAACCTGCTTAAACAAGGAGTTCTCAATCAATCTCAGTCGGAATTACTGAGACAAATGCTTAATGCTGACAGCGAACCGGATTTAACAGAAAATATTCAATCTGTATCAAACAAAATAACTATAGATGAATCTATTGAAGATTCAGATTTATTAGAAAAACAAATCAATCAATATCGAGTCATTAAAGTTCTTGGTCTTGGAGGAATGGGGCAAGTTTATTTGGCGGAACGAAATGACGGAATGTTTGAACAAAAAGTCGCGCTTAAACTTCCAAACCATAACTTCAACGAAGAAATGAAACTTCGTTTTGAGAATGAACGCCAAATTCTCGCTCAATTGACTCATAACAATATCGCTCGATTATTGGATGGAGGAACAACTAAAGAAGGACGACCTTATCTGGCAATGGAATATATTGAAGGTCAAACAATTGATAAATATTGTGTTAAAAATATACCTGACCTCAACGCCAGAATTGAGTTAATCATTCAAACCTGCAAAGCCGTAACCTTTGCTCATCAAAATTTAATCCTCCATCGGGATTTAAAACCGGCAAATATTTTGGTAACCGATGACGGAACAGTGAAATTACTAGATTTTGGAATTGCCAAATTATTTGATCCAGAGGATGAAATCAGAGCGAATCAAACCGCCACTCAAATCATGACCCGGAATTATGCCAGTCCGGAGCAAATTCAAGGCAAGCCCGTCAGTACACACAGTGATCTGTTTTCTTTAGCAATTATTGCCTATGAACTCATCACCGGATTTCATCCTTATCAACATGAAACACAACTGGAAAGGGAGCAAAAACTGGTTTCAGGAAAAGTCATGCGTGTAACTGAACGGACGGATTCCTCCAAAGCTGTTTTTCCGGAGTTATCGAAGATACAAACCACAAAAATTAAAGGTGATTTGGAAAACATCTTGCTCAAAGCCTTATCAATTGAGCCCGAAAAACGCTATACATCGGTTCAGGCTTTTGCTGATGATTTAAATAATTACTTGCAAAACAAACCTGTTTCAGCTCGTAAGCCAAGCCCAATTTATACATTCAGAAAACTGGTTCAAAGAAATAAAGCAACAGCCTTTTTAACAATAATCACACTTGGAGCATTAGTTTTTTCAACAATCTACTCGATAAATAAAGCCAATATAGCTGCGTTTCAAAAAAACATCGCCGAACTGGAGTCAGAGAAAGCCAATCATGTGTCCAATTTCCTTAAAAACCTCTTCAAAAAAGCCAAACCAATGAGCAACAGCACCCAATTAACAGCTCAGGATTTGTTATTTCAGGGTTTAAATGACATCGAAAATGAGGAGTTTACTGATTCAGAAGTTAAACAGGAATTATTGATTCTTATCCACAAAAGCCTTATATCACTGGGAAAGTTGCAAGAATCCGGCGACCTCATTGAAAAACATCTGCAAAATTGTATTCTCGAGGTTGGAGAGCAAAACAAATCATGCATCCAATTGTTACTGATAAAGTCAGACATCTTTCATAAACAACATCAATGGCAAAAATCATTAGACGTTACTAAAAAAGCCGAAGCCTTGGCTTTGAAAAGAAACCCGATAGACTCTGAAGAAATTGCTGAGATCTATGCCGATATGAATGCAAATTTAATTAATCTTGACCGAAAGAAGGAAGCCAGAGATTATATTTATAAGACTATTGTAATTGCAAAAAACACCAATCCACCCAATGATAAACTAACAATTCAAACAACTCACAATCTAGCTTTAAGTTATATCTTTGAGAAAGATTATGAAACTGCAAAAAAGTTAATTGACTCGATTCCTCAACACCTTGAGAAATTGCCGAAAAAAGATATCCCTTTATGGTTAGGTTCACATTATGGACTGAAAGCATTTTTCTTTTCAAAGCTTGGTGAATCCCATCAGAGTTTTGAATACAGACTCAAAAGAGTTGAATTAATGGAATCGAGTTATGAGCTACTGCCGATTAAACATGGCAGATATCTCAAATCTGCTGCCGATATGGCTCAAAGAGCCGGGGAAAGCATAATCGCAGACGAGCTTTACAGCAAATCATATCAGTTTTATGTAAATAGAGTATCGAATAGCCGTTATTATCAGTATGAAATTTTAACCTACCAAACACTGTTGAATTTATTATTAAATAACAATACAAGAGCACAAGAGCTTTTCAAAATAATAGAACAAGCAAGTCTAAATGATCCGGAATTAGATGGTTATGAACAAATTACTTATTATCATATTGCAAAGTTATTCATTAACCTGAGTCGCAATAAACCTATTGAACAATTACAATCACAATTTGAAATGCTTTATCAGGAACTGGAACCCAAGTTCGAACAATCTCCCACATACCAACTTTATATGGCTTTGATTGAAAGCAAAATTAAATTGCTGAATGGTGACAATACTTCAGCAAAGAATATTTTAGATACCATCAATCTCTTATTTATGAACTTTCCCAATGATAAATTAACCATTCGTAAAGCAATCAGAATCTTATCTGATTCGATTACAGGGGGACAATTAAACTAAATTTCTGAATATTCCTTTAACTGTGACTGCACAAAAGCTCTGGCAATTCTCAGTTCCCTCTTGATAGTGCTTTCTGAGGTGGAAAAACTTTCTGCCAGTTCAGGTAAAGTCAACCCTCCATAGAACTTCATCATCAGCATTTGCTCCAATCGAGAGTCTAACTCTGCTAGTTTTAACATTGCATTATCAATATCCAGAACATGGTTAAACTCCATTGGTACCGAAGCGCCTTCATCATAAAGACTGGTTAGAGTGACTTTTTTGAGATCGCCACCATGAATTTCACTGCTTTTTTTTCGTGCATAATCAATGACAAGTGAACGCATGATTTTCGACATGAGTGCGTAAAAATGACCTCTGGAGGAAAAGAAATCTTTTTTACTTTGATAAAACTTTAAAACAGACTCATTCACCAATGCAGAGGTATCCAATGTTTGGTGTCTTTTATTCCTATTCAGATTTGAACGAGCAATTTTTACTAATTCAGCATAGACTTCAGGAGAAATTTCCAGATTTTCCTTTTCGTTTAATTGTTGAGTGAAATTGTCTTGCATAGCAATCTTTGAAAATAGCCAATAAATTCTAATTCAGTAATATCATCTTGTCTATCTACGCACGTTAATTAGTACCAACATCGTTATACTTGCCGAAAAATATTGTGATGCAATTATCAACTATTACAATTCACTGTTAATTTTTCAGTCATGTTTATATGCTAGAATAGCACTTTATGAATAATCAAATCACTCAAATTCTTGCCAGTAAGGTTAACAGCAAAGACACTTTAGATCGTGTCTTTCATTTAATGTACCCTGAAATCAAGAAGCTGGCAAATTCACAATTAGCCCGTTTAAACAAGGGACAAACTATCACGCCCACTGTTTTGGTGAATGAGTGTTACATGAAACTGGCAAAACCGGGAGAAATGTCTTTTGAAAACCGTAAACATTTCATTTGTACCGTTGCCAGATGCATGCGCCAGTTCTTAGTTGATAATGTTCGTAAAAATGTTCGTTTAAAAAGAGCCGGTGAAATCAGCCAAGAGCCAATAACACAAGTGATGGGTGATAGTGATATCAATTTTAAACTTTTAGAAATTGATGAAATCATCTCAAAACTGCATTTGATTGACGAAGAAATGGCAGAACTTGCGGAGTTGAGATTCTTTTCAGGTCACAGCTTGCAAGAAATCGCTGATATTAACGAAGTTTCCAAAAGAACAATTATTCGTAAATGGAACATGACCAAATCTTTTATCATCACGCTTTCCAATGATATGAAAAAAGATGAACAGTAGTGATTCTTTGCAAAACTGGAAGAAGGCTAGAGAGCTTTTTGAACAATACATAGATCTCCCAAAAGATAAAGCAATCTCACAGATAACAAGTGACACTTCAATTGAAGAAATAGTCAAACCGATACTAATCAATTTGATTCAATCACAAAGTGATGAAGATACCTTAATCAACGAACCTGATTTGGTTTTTTTTCAAGTCGCTGGAGAAGAGTCAGAGGATTTAAGCGGAAAAAACATTGAAGAATATCACCTTATAAACCGAATCGGGCAAGGTGGAATGTCAAATGTTTACAAGGCGAAACGACGCAATAGTGATATTCAAAAATATGTAGCTTTAAAACTTCTGACCATTGTTGAAGGCGATATTTCTGATTCTCTGAGAGGAATGTTTGAAAGAGAGCAAATCACTCTTTCTAAACTCAGTCATCCAAACATAATATCTTTTCACCACGGCGGGATTAGTAAAAATGGCATTCCTTTTTTGGTCATGGACTACATTGAGGATGCCCAAACAATCAGCCAATATGTTGTTGATAAAAAACTATCAGAAAAGCAAATTCTCAGGCTTATTATCAAAGTGGCTCAGGCGGTTGATTATGCTCACCAGAACTTAATCACTCATAAAGATATTAAACCCAATAATATTTTAATAGATTCAATGGGAAATCCCAAAGTGGTCGATTTTGGCATTGCATCATTTGAACAATTGGATGATTTAGAGGATTCCGCATATACAAATAAAATTTTCACCCCTGATTATGCTTCTCCGGAACAAATTAATCACGAAAATATAACCTCTAATACCGATGTATTTTCTTTGGCAATTACATTACTCGAGTTATTGTCAGGAAATCAAAAACTATCAAACTCGGATTGTATCAACCCACAACAAAAATTCGACTCAGATATTTTTGAAAAAAAGACCGCTCAGACAATGACAAAACTAAGACTTAAAAAAGACCTTAGTTTGGTTCTACAAAAGGCACTAATGGTTGATAGTCGTAAAAGATATTCATCAATGGCGATGCTTGCTGATGACTTGAACGCTTATCTTGAGTTACGACCTGTTTCCGTTCGAAAGCAAAGCAATTTGTATCTTCTGACTAAATCAATAATCAGAAATCCGCTTTTAAGTTTTGTAGTTGCAACTTCAATCTTTTCATTAATCATCGGTATCAAAGTCATTGTTGAGGAAAAAAATAAAGCTCAACAAGAAGCACTCAAAGCTAATCAAGTGACCAACTTTTTGATTGATTCGATACAAATGAACGACCCTGACGTTACTAAAGGCAAAGAAGTTTCTGTGAAAGAACTTTTAATGAATGCCAAAGTTAAAATTCTGGAAACCTCATTTAATGATTCTGAATTGAGTTCTGCACTTGAACTAACCATCGGATCAGCTCTCTCAAAAATCGGGCAGTATAGTGAAGCCGAAAAATTATTAAGTAATTCCATAAAAAGTGATTCAGGCAATTATTCGGCACGGATGGAACTTGTTAGGCTGTTTTTGGAACAGCACGAATATAAAAAAGCCGAAGCCGAATTGAAATTTTTAAAAGGTCAAATCTCAAATTTGCAAATGAGTGAGCAGATTTTATTTTCTCAACTGAGTTCCTTGCTATCATATAAACAGGGAAATTTTGAAGAAGCAATTTCAAAGCTGAATACGGTTATTGGAAATAATTCTGCAACTCTGAAAGACAAAATCTCCAGCCGACTGGTTCTTGCAGAAATTTATGATGAATCCGGTGAAACACTCAAAGCTGTAGAAATCCTGAAAAAGGCTCTCGAAGAAAGCAATGATGCAAACACAGAAATTTCAACAACCAGCACTAATATTTTATACAAACTGGCAGCGGCATACGGAAATATGAGTCCATTGCCGGAACAAGAGTTGCATCGTATCCACAATAAAACGATAGAAATTCAAAAACAAATTTATGGTGATAATCATCCTTTAGTTGCAAAAACCTACCTCAACTATGGATTTTTCCTTCGCGTTTCCGGTCAGGTTGAAAAAGCTCGTGAATATGCTGAAATGGCTCGAAAAATTGCTGTTTCCAACTTTAGTGAACAACACATGTTGACTGCACACATTGACTTGTTGATGTCACAGTTGAGTTTTTTGAATGATGAAATGCAACAATCGATTGAGAAATTGGAAAATGTGGTTAAAAACTATGAACGCCATTATGGAATTAATCACTTTGAAACCAATCAAGTTAAGACCACTCTCGCCGGTTATTACATGAAAGCCAATCAGGGAAGCAAAGCTCTGGAAATGTTATTACCTTTATATGAATTGCAAAAACAACAATTTGGCGAGGATAATAAAGCCACAATTTATGCTCGAATGAATATTCTCAAGGCCTATAATTTGACAAAAGATTACTCAAAAGCTGTACAGGAAGGTGAGGAATTATTGGTTTTAAGCCGTGATAGTTTAGGTGATGAGCACATCCTCACAATTGGTGTAAAATTAACATTAGCGGAGAGTTATTTATTCAACAGTCAAAAAATACAAGCGAATGAAATGTGCAAGCATTTGCTGGAAATTGAATTGATACAGAATAATAGTCGGTACACGGAAAAAGTTCTGAGCCTGCAACAACAGGCTCAGGAAGAATAATTATCTGCGTGTTAAGTGAAAAACAGCTCTTAACATTCTGCGAATGGGTTCCGGTAACTCTGCCACATCGAATGATTCATCATTGACATTGACAGTTCCAGAGATCTGTGGTTCTTCACCTTCTTGAACAATCACTTGCAAACCTTCAAAACTCAAATTCGCTGAGTTAGCAGGATTCGAGAAAACCAAATTACCATCTGATGATGTTGTTAAACCTCCTTCACCTCTTTCAATCACTTTTGAAAGAGTTCCTGAGATAGTAACATCGCCACTATCAGGCATCGGATGGAAATTTGAAAACTCCGCCAACTCTGTTCCGGTGAACTCCATATCTTCTCTACGTCCGCTGTTTGTGACCGTATATGATCCCTGAAAGTCATCGACAATCGTCGTCATTCGAGTGATATCAAATCCCGCTTGAGAGGTTCCAAAAAATGTAAAAACTGCAAAAAGTGCAACGATGAATTTGTAATAGATTTTTTTCATTATTAACTCCAAATATTGATTAAGCAAGAAACCATGGTTTCCTAATCTAACGAAAAGAAGTTAATTCGGTTTACAATTTGTTGAATTTTTAGCCGAAGATTTGTTTGATAATCCAGGCAGGCCCAACTAGTAAAAACTGTAAATCTTTGAAAAAAGAGGGTTTTTTACCTTCAACCTTATGCCCAATAAACTGAAAAATCCACGCTACAACAAACAGAATCACAGCTATTTCCAGAACTGGAAAACCTTGTTTTTCCATAAATGCAGTTAATAAAAGACATAAGATTGTAAAAACAATCATTTGAATAGCAACTCTCAAATCTTTAGCTAAATAGTAAAAGCTTAGCAATACTGCTGTGACTAAAGCGAGATTCTCGACATGAGGAATTTTAACCAACCATAACATGGCAACAATCGTCCAAAAAATGATTGGGACGCAAATAAAGTGAATGATTTTGTTGGTTTTATGTTGATGACTGGATGCGTACTCTTCTAAAAGTTGTTGCATGGTTTGATTGCTACTCATATAAATTCTCTCCCGGTAATCAGCTGAAAAGCCTCGCGATATTTATTAGCGGTTGCTTCAATAATATCAACAGGAACATGCGGACCCGGTGGGGTTTTATCCCAATCCAAAGTTTCCAAATAGTCTCTGACAAACTGTTTATCATAACTATCCGGGCTGGTTCCAACTTTGTAGTTTTGCAAATTCCAGAAACGCGATGAGTCCGGAGTCAATATTTCATCCATCAACACCAAATTATCATTTTCATCCAAACCAAATTCAAACTTGGTATCGGCAATAATTATACCTTTGGACAAAGCATGCTCCGATGCCATCTGATAAAGCTTAATGGAAACATCTCTGACCTGCTCCGCTAGGTCCTCGCCGACAATCTTAATCATTTTCTGAAATGAAATGTTCTCATCATGATCACCAACTGCCGCCTTTGAAGAAGGCGTAAAAATCGGCTCAGGCAATTTTTCAGCTTGTTGAAGGTTTTCAGGCAGCTGAATTCCACAAATCTCACCGGTTTTTTGATAATCCTTCCAACCCGAACCTATGATATAACCTCTGACAATCGCCTCAACCGGCAAGGCTTTGAGTTTTTTCACCACAACCGAGCGTGCCTGCAAATCATTATCAGCATCTCCAATTACGTCTTTAACCGATGCAGCAGTCAAGTGATTTGTTATTAAATCCTTTGACATATCAAACCAAAAATTGGAAATTTGTGTCAACAATTGGCCTTTTTGCGGAATCACATCCGGCAACACCACATCGAAAGCACTCAACCGGTCACTAGCAACCATAAGCAAAGTTTTGTCGTCAACCTGATAAACATCACGAACTTTGCCTTTATGAATCAGAGGTAGGTTTATCATACAATTGGAATAAATTTGCAATATCGGGAATGTAGCATATTTATTTATTTTTGTCTAAAAATATACATTGATTCTATTTTTGAAGCTATGTATGAAGTCTCCCCGACTCGTTTCAGGGTCTATTCTTTCGTTACTTTTACTCGTGTAAAAGTAACATAAAAGCACGCCCCGGCTTTTTCGACCTTCGGCTTCCTTCAATGCTTGAAATATCCGGCGCTTCATAAACTCGCTACTCTCAGACAGCATGAAGCTTGTTTCCGAATATTTCTTCACATTTCAGCGAAATGCAAGGGGGTTATATTCACCATAAAACTATAAAAGTTGATGGAGTTTGATTTTATTCAAGAAGTCCTTCTATAATCGCTTTTCTGTAATCTGTATCTTTTTCATTCCAAAAAACAAGGTCATTAGATAAATCAATATTAAAGAATGATTCATTATATTCTTCCTCATCATTGGTTTCTTGATCCTTACCGAATAATTTGAGTTTTATATGATCATTTCGTATATCTATTTCACCCTGATGAAGAGCAATTGCGGTAAATGATTCTTTATCAACCATAAGTCTATTTTTGACCTCAAATCCATACAAAGTTGCTAGCACAGATATCAATAAATCACTTTCAGTTCCAGTACGAAAAAAAGATACTCCTTGTTTATATACTCGATCTTGTATCAAATTCATATTTTCATCAAATCCACTATTTATTCCTTTAATTATTTCAACTTTCATACCTATTTCTTGTCCTTTATAAGATGCAACAATATTAAACAAATATGAGTTTTCCTTTTCAATAAGATTTCTGATAAGGAAAATACAATCTATAAACCCGTCTTCACTAAACTGCTCAAGTAAGGGATTTCCTTTTTTATCTAATTTAACCTTCATATTAGAAAAATCTCAAATATACATTACTACAAAAATAAATAAATCTTCTCAGGATCTGCGGTATTTGTTGTCATTATATTTTGAAAGCCCTGTTTCATTGCAAATTCTGTAATTCGGTCAGAGGCAGAGATGATTGTTTGTTGTTGGAGTTTTTTATATAAATCTTCTGATACCATTTTCTTGATATGGGCGAGTGTTGTGGTGCTGGTTGCTAGTATCAATAAATCTTTACTGTTTTGGATTTCGTGTATTACATCCGAATCAACAGTTGGTATTTGTCTTTGATAGACATTGATTTGGGTGAGTTTGATTTTATTTGATACACAATAATTTTGGATTTCTTCACGGCCGGATTTACCGGTTATTAGAGCGAGACTCGATGTTTTCTTGAGACCTTTTATGAGCTCAATAGCACCTTCTGAGTTGTGTTTCTCCGGAACCCAGATATATCCTGAGTAATATTGTTCAAGAATTTCAGCAGTTTTATTGCCTATGGCAATGACTGTGGCATTTTTTGGAATTTTCCAGTTTGGTTGTATTTTAAAAGCATAAACAACAGCATTTTGACTGGTAAACACAAACACATCTGAGTATGCTGTTTCGATAATTTGTTTTCTTACCAAATCCCTATCTGAAACCGTTACTATTTCCAGACAAGGGAAATTGATAACCTTAAAACCATTTTTTTCAAAAATTTCCTGAGTGTGTTTTTGCTGTTCAACAGCACGAGTGTTGAGGATTGTTTTAGTCATTTCCCAAGTCTAGAATCGCTTGTGCGCCATCTGCCAGAAGTTGTCGCCCGACATTTCTGCCTAAATCTTGGGAATTATCTGACTCAGCTTTCTGACGGATTGTCTGAGTTCCATCAGGAGCACAAACTATGGCCTCCATCGTCAATTTATCATCTTTTCTCTGTGCGTACGCGCCGATTGCCACCGAACAACTTCCATTAAGGATTTGATTCAAAGTTCTTTCTGCATTCACACATTCGGATGTTTCTGCATGATTAAGTTGTGATAATAAATCCTTTAAGTCCTGTCGATCGGACAAACATTCCACACCAACTGCACCTTGTCCCACAGCGGGCAACCAGTCATTTGGTTTTAATTTGCTCTTGATTCGATTATCCAGATTCATGCGTTCCAAACCGGCTGTTGCCAGAATAATGGCATCATACTCTCCTTCATCCAGCTTTCGCAATCGGGTTTGAACATTTCCGCGAAGTGGTTTTACTTTCAAGTCAGGACGAATGGCTAAAAGTTGAGATTGGCGACGTAGACTGGAAGTTCCAACAACAGAGTTTTGTGGTAAATCATCAAGGCTTGAATAGTGATTGGAAACAAAGGCATCGCTGGCATCATGTCGTTTGAAAACACAACAAATTTCAAAACCTTCAGGCATATCCGCGGGAACGTCTTTCATGGAATGAACTGCAATATCAGCCTCTCCTTCCTTCATAGCTTGCTCCAATTCTTTGAGGAACAACCCCTTGCCACCAATTTTGTTGAGTGTAACATCCAGAATGCGATCGCCTTTTGTCGTCATTGGCAAAAGTTCAGTTTTAACGCTAGGAAAAGTTTTTTCTATCAGGCTTGCCGCATATTCTGCCTGCCACAGTGCCAAAGGAGAGTTTCGAGTTGCTATGATGATTTTTTTATTTGTCATTTCTCAATATTTCTTTTATTGCCGCTAAGTTCCTGCGACTGATTTGTGGTTGTAAATCAATACTTTGTAATTTTGCAAATGCTGCTGAACGGGTTCTGTGGATGCCGAATAACTCTTTACGGTTTATGAGGGCTTTTCGGCTGATTCTCAAGAGTAGATGCGGGAATTTCTTTTCTAAAGATAACAATGAATCATCAATGACCACCACACCTCTTTGGCAATGCATATATGTCGCTTTATCTTCTGAAATAAAACAATATATATCGTCTAACGGCAATGATATTAAATCCGTTCCCTGAACAAAACTGAAGGTGGTGACAAAATCTTTGGCTGAAACTTTATTCAACGCCTGACTCAACCTTTCCCTAGATACCGGTTTTAATAAATAATCACTGGCTGCCAAGTCAAATGCTTTGAGAGCAAAATCATCATAAGCTGTACAAAAAATGATTTTGGACTCCGGCGAAATTTTATTGATTGCTTCAGCAGCTTCCAGTCCATTCATGACCGGCATTTCTACATCTAACAATATGACTGCCGGATGATGTTTCTCAGCCATATCAGCGGCATTTTGTCCATTATTTGCTGTAACAATGTCATTGATACCAGCTTCTTGCAATAATTTTTGCAACCGTGCAATCGCTAATGGTTCATCATCTACAACCAAAAACTTCATAGTGGCAATCCGATTTCAACGATAAACATTTCATCGATGTCATTTATTTTCATAAACCCTTTTTTTCCATAATAAAGCTCCAAGCGTTCTTTAATATTCTTCAATGCCATCCCGTTTGACTGAGTCTTTTTACTTGCAGATTTCAAATAAGGGTTTATCACCCGAATCATCAATTGTTTATCCTTTTTAAATATCTGAATATCTATCAGTCCGCCATTTTCCAGAGGTTGTATTCCGTGCAAAATAGCATTTTCAACCAATGGTTGAATGCATAATACTGGTATTTCAACCTTATAAAGTTCTTCTTCACAACTGATGGAATATTTGAGTCGGCTATCCAGTCTTAGTTTTTCTAAGGCTAAATATTGCTCAATCCACTGGAGCTCTTCTTCTATGCAAATAAACTTTTCCTTATTACTGAAACCTCTTCGCATTAAGCCGGATAAATCACCAATCGCTTTTTCTGCACGATTTGAATCAATGGCAATGAGTGACGATATGGAATTTAATGTGTTGAATAAAAAATGTGGTTTAATCCGAGCCTGTAAAGCAATCAATCGAGCATCAGATAATTTACGAATCTGCTTCTGCCATTGATCTTGTATGTAAAAATAGCGACTCAAAGCCAGAAAAATAATAATGTAAGCAAGCGATAATTTAAAATTGAGATAGTTGATTTCTTCCCGATTGAGGAACAAACCAAAGGTCAGGCGAAAATCGAGAAAACCTATAATTTGTGCCATTAGAGATGTCACAACGACAATAAATAACGACAACACTATCACTCCAGTGACAACATTCAAAGAGTTGAAAAAATGTTTCAGTTTACAAAGCAAAATAAGTATAGTGAGTCCAATAAATTGTGAAACCAATGTCAAAACTGAGAACTTATGAAGAAAATCAAAGCTGTTTTCAAAAAAACTTAAAGAGTAAATTACAACCACAATCTGAATCATGATAACAGAGATGAAAATCCTCAAATTATCACAGTAGTTCGTTAGCCAGGCTCTTGTTTTAACAGGTTTTTGTTGCACTTTTGCTCTATTAAATTATTTAAAATCAGTTGATTTTCACCATATTATGCTCAAAAACTGTGCTAATATTAACTTTTTCGCAAATTTGTCATTGAAAATCACTCTAAAAAGGTTAACATAACTGCGTGATGATAAAGAAAATTCAGAAAATCAGATTGTTTTCATTAGGGCTTGTGTTGTTGTTTTCAATGGCAGAAATACAGGCTGCTGAGACGACGTGTCCATCTGAAAATCTGATTTCTACTAAAACTTCCAAAAAAATGGACACCGCACAAAACGAAGAAAGCGAAAAAAAAGCAACACCCAAATCTAACGATTCAGGTACTTTCAAAATGTTGAAGTTGCTTATTCCTCAAACTTTGAGATAAACAGTTCCAACCATTCTTTGTATAATTTCAATGCAATAAATGATAAAGTCTTTACAGGATTTTTTATACTCTCATATTCCATTAACCAAAGAGATGAGGCTGGAATTAGTATCATTTAACGAATCCACTTTAACAGCGAAAGCTCCTTTATTGCCTAATATCAACGACAAGGGTAGTGCTTTTGGCGGCAGTTCTTCCGCTTTGATGATAATTTCTGCTTGGTCATTGATTAAACTTTGTTGCGATACTCATCAGATAAATGCTGATATCGTCATTCATGAGAATCACACTCAATGGCAAAAACCACTTTATGATGACTTATTCTTAGAAGCCAACTTTACAGAAAAATATAATTTCAAAGCTGTGAAGCATAGAATCGAGAAAAACAAACATTTTCGCGTTCAATGTGAGATTAAATTAGTTGATGTGGATGCAAACATTTATAGTACAATGACTGCATATTATGTCATTATCCCAAAGAAAGAGGAGTCGCTGTGAAAAAAACAATCATCCAATTTTTGATACTTCTGCTTATTTTATCTTCTTGTGGCAGCGAATCAAAAAAGAAAAGAGGACTAGACAGCACTCTATTCAAATACGCAGCCGTCATTCGCTGGTCCAATTTTGACGCTGCTGTCGGGTTTTTAAAACCCGGGGATAAAAACATATTGCCATCCGGTTTCGACTTAGAACGACTCAAGCAATTTAAAGTCAGCAGCTATCAGGAATCACCAATCACCCCGGGACACAAAGAGAATGTCATTCATCAAGCTGTTGAAATCCAGCTTTATAATATTCACAACAATAAAACCCGAACGATTATTGATAATCAAATCTGGGAATTTGATACCGAGCATGAAATCTGGTTTCTGACATCGGGTATTCCAAAATTATAAAATGGATACGATTTTTATCAGAGGTTTGAAGATTGATGCCATTATCGGAATTTATTCTCATGAGAAAAAAAACAAGCAGCCTTTAATCTTCAACATCGAAATTTCCTACGATACTACTCAGGCATGTGACTCAGACAGCATAGAGCATACGGTAGATTATCATCAAATTTGCAATGAAATTTATGACTACGTCAGTCAGTCTTCTTTCAATCTTATTGAAGCACTTGCAAATAAAGTCGCACAAATGATTCTCGCACACACAATAGTTAAAGAGGTTGTCATAGAAATCCTCAAACCTAATGCACTTGAGAATGCCGATACTGCTGGTATTAAGATAGCCAGAAAGCAAAACTCAAGATATTAAAACCACTCACAAACCAAATTGTAATTCAATCAAAATAAATAGCTCAGTTTTTTCATTTTTAATTGAGAATGATTATCATTTAGATTAACATACGGTTTTTCCAAATCAAACAGAAAAACAAAAATGAAAAAATTACTGATAGCTTTAGCACTAACAAGCCCTGTTCTACATGCTGAAGAAGCCCCAAACTTAGAACAAATGTGGCAAATTATTCAACAACAGCAAGCTGAAATTGCTGCATTGAAAGCCGAAATTGCTGAAAACAAAAAATCCGTTGAACAGCAAAATGATATATCTAACCAGCAAGCCGATGCCATTGACACGATTGCAGAAAGGGTGGAATCAAGCTCTGATTCCAAACAAAGCAAATACAAATTCGGCGGGTATGGTGAGTTGCATTATAATAATACGGATAAAGGCAACAATATTGACCTGCACCGTTTTGTTCTTTTTAACGGATATCAATTCAACGATAAAACATCTTTTTATTCGGAGTTCGAGGTCGAACATGCACTCAGTGGAGATGGCAAGCCTGGCGAAGTAGAGATTGAGCAAGCATTTATTGAACATCGTATCAGCGATTCCTCTAAATTTGTTGCCGGTGTGACATTATTACCTGTTGGTATTCTCAATGAAACTCATGAGCCGGATACATTTTATGGTGTGGAAAGAAACAATGTTGAAAAAAACATCATCCCGGCAACCTGGTGGTCTGCGGGCTTGGGTTTCAGCCAGGAAGTTAACTCACAATTTGGTTATGATCTGTTTATTGGCGATGGTTTGAATGTGCCGGTTGATGGTTCCAGTGCATTTCTGATTCGTTCCGGGCGCCAGAAAGTTGCAGAAGCGAAAGCCAATGATGGTGCTGTTACTTTAAGAGTCAGATACAACCCGAATAACAACCTACAAATCAATGCCAGTTATCAATACCAGCAAGATATCACTCAAGGTCAATTAGGTGTTGATGCTTCTTTATTTGAAGTCAATGCCCGTTATCAACAAGGTCCGTTCACACTTAAAGCATTGTTTGCGAATTGGAGTTTAAATGATAAAGTTACGGATATATTTGCCAGCAGAGAAAAACAAAAAGGTTATTTTATCGAACCCTCTTATCGCTTCGGAAATGATAATCAATTTGGGCTTTTCACCAGATATTCTTACTGGGATAATAATGCCGGAGATGATAATTCCAGTGATGCCGTTAAACAAACTGATTTCGGCATGAACTATTGGCTGAGTCCGACGGTTGTCTTTAAAGCTGATTATCAAAATCAATCCGGTGCATCCGATGATGATGGTTTTAACTTAGGTGTTGGTTATTCCTTTTAAAAAGTATGAATCACAAAAAAAAGATTCTGATAGTGCTTGGCTTGCTGCATTGTGTGTACGCAAGTGTGGCACAAACTGATTCGGCTGTTAAAGATTTTTTAGCAGCCGAGTGGAGTCAACCGCCAAAACCACAGAGACTATGGATTGATAAAAATAAGAAGCAATTCATTGAAAAATCTATCAATCCCAGTCAAATCAAACTCAGTTATCGTTACTGGAAAGATGATGAAAAAACTCTTTGGATTCTTGATGAAATCGGTAAAGAGCGAGACATAACCACAGGAATCATCATTGAAAACCATAAAGTCAAAAAAGTAGAAATTCTGGTTTATCGGGAAAGTCGCGGAGGGCAGGTTCAAAATCCTCAATTCACTCAACAATACAAATCCAAAGACCTTCATTCAAATTTCACCAAAGAAATCGACAGCATTAGTGGTGCAACCCTATCGGTACGAGCCGTCAACAAACAAGTCGAACTTGCATTATGGCTAGACTCACAACTATGAAAGCCAAATTGTTGATTCGAAAACTGCATAAATACGTCGGTTTATTTGCGGCCTTATGGGTTTTGTTTCTCGCTGTTACCGGCTTTCTGTTGCAAAACGATAAGTTTTTTAAACTCGAAAGCACTTATATTTCAAATTCGTTGATTCTGAAATCCTACAATTTGGGTGAGCAATATATCGCTTTTGGAGACCAGAACAACCATCTCACACAAATCGACAAGCAAATCTCTATCAATGATCAGTTTGTTAAAAAACTGGATAAGGAAATCACTTCAGCAATCTATTTTCAGGACAATTGGATTGTATCAACGACAACGCAAATTATATGGTTTTCTCCAAATGCTGAGGAAATTCAATCTTTGGATGAACTTGATGGTTTAGAAATACCTGTTCAAAAAATAGGCATTCTCAATAACGAGATTGTGTATCGAAGCGACAATCAATTGTTTGATTTAAACGGTTCTGAAATCGTTGCAAGTAATCAAAACCAAATGATAGAGCCTAAAATTTACAACGACAAAGAATTTAAAAAATCGAGGTTACAAAAACAAAATGCACAAGTCATTACATTGAAAAAATTTATTCTGGATTTGCATTCCGGATTATTATCATCCACTTTGCTGAATAATTTAGCTGCAATTTCATTGATATGGCTTTCCATGTCGGGTTTGGTGATTTTTATAAACAGCAAACCACGCAATAAAAATAAAAAATAAAAATCAAACCAACAAAATTTAAAGTAAAATACGCCCTCAGAAAAAATTCGCGCTCGTAGCTCAGCTGGATAGAGTATCGCCCTCCGAAGGCTAAGGTCATGGATAAAAAGGAGTTTGAGGGTTAAGGTCAAAAAAGGTAAAATACACATCACGCGCCTATAGTTCAACTGGATAGAATTTACCCCTCCGAAGGGTAAGGTTACAGGTTCAAGTCCTGTTAGGCGCGCCAATCTTTTGCAAAAACCAAATCTCAAAAATGACCTCAGTCCGTTTTCGAAAAAACACCCAAAAAAACGCTCTGTGCCCTGAGCGTGCCCAAACTGTGCCCTAACAATTTTTCTGGTTTTTCAAAATGACCTCAGCCCCGCTTTTCAATAAATCTCTAATTTGTCTGAAATTGGTATCTAATTTAGGTTGGATTTATCAGATGAAACCATTTCAAAAATATTAAAAAATCATTTCAAATATCAGCTTATTCTCATGTTTTGAGAATATGATAAATAATAATAGACATTAATCTTTATTCAAAAATTATCAATGGAGATGAAAGGTCATGTCGAATGAAAATAAAAAATTATTAACATGAAGTTGTATTTTTATATTGAAATCAGGTGGCATAAAGTTAATAGATTAGCAAATATATATTACAGTAACTACATTATTGTATTTTACCGCTTGACAAAATAAATGCTCTTGTATAAAATGCAATAATGTCGTTACAGCAATATTTGTGTTTTAGGATGAAAATTAAAGATATAGCAACCATACAAACAGGGTATTCATTCAGGTCTAGGTTAGAAACAATTGAGGATGGAATCGTATCTGTTATTCAAATGAAAGATCTTATGGATGACAACATTGTCAGCTGTGATGATTTGGTCAAGATTGATTTGGATGCTGTGAAAGAACACCACTTCGCGCAAAGAGGCGATCTGGTATTCAGGTCTCGTGGTCATGTGACAACTTCTGCTGTTCTTCTTGAAGATCCGGGCAAGGCCATTGTCGCTGCTCCTTTATTAAGGATAAGGGTGACCAAGCCGGAAAAGGTTTTACCCGAGTATCTGAACTGGTACATTAGTCAGCGGGACGCGCAGATTTTTCTAACCAGCCGGACCGACGGATCCGTTCAGAAAATGATTAACAAACAAGCTATAGAAGAACTGGAAGTGGCACTACCAAGTCTAGAAAAACAGAAAAATATCGTAGAGCTGGCCACACTTATCGCGAGAGAACAAACTCTGCTTCGTACGCTGGCCGACAAGCGGGAACAATACATTTCAACAGTACTAATGCAGTTTGCAAAAGGAGAATAAAACATGAGCAGTAAAATTGATCAGAAAGACATCAACAACGCGGCATGGGCGGCGTGTGACACCTTCCGGGGCGTTGTTGATCCGGCACAGTACAAAGACTACATCCTCGTGATGCTGTTTTTGAAATACATTACGGATGTATGGCAGGACCACTACGAAGAGTATCAGAAGCAGTATGGCGACGACGATGTTCGTATCCGCCGCAAGCTCGAGCGTGAACGTTTTGTTCTCCCGGTGGTGAAACTCACCGAAAAAAATGACGAAACCGGCGAAGAAATGATTCTGGATGAATTCCCAGCTACTTATTACAGCCTGTATGAGCGCCGGTCAGCCGCCAACATCGGCGAGCTGATCAACATCGTGCTCGACCATATTGAAGAGAGCAACAAGAGCAAGCTCGAAGGGGTGTTCCGCAATATCGACTTCAACAGCGAGGCCAACCTCGGCAAAACCAAGGACCGCAACCGCCGTCTGAAACAACTACTGGAAGATTTCCACAAACCACAGCTCAACATGAAGCCCAGCCTCGTGTCCGAGGATGTGATCGGTAATACCTACATCTACCTGATTGAGCGCTTCGCCTCCGATTCTGGAAAGAAGGCCGGAGAGTTCTTTACCCCGCTGAAGGTGACCGAGTTGGTGGCCAAGCTGGCAGGTCCCAAACCGGGCGACCGTATCTGTGACCCAGCCTGTGGATCTGGCGGTCTTCTGATTCAGGCTGCTCATGAAGTGGCCCGTCGCGCAGGAGACGCTCAGGAAAAGCGAAACTTTGCTCTCTTCGGAGAGGAGTCCAACGGCAGCACATGGGCGCTCTGCCGGATGAACATGTTCCTGCACAGTTTTGACAGTGCCCGAGTGGAATGGTGCGACACCCTGAACAGTCCGCTGCTGGTGGAAAATGACCGGCTCATGAAATTCAACTGCGTGGTGGCCAATCCTCCGTTCTCTCTGGATAAATGGGGTGCCGAAAATGCCGAGAGCGATCAGTACAACCGCTTCTGGCGTGGCGTCCCGCCCAAGAGCAAAGGCGACTGGGCCTTTATCAGCCACATGCTGGAAACCGCCCTTGAAAAGCAGGGCCGGGTTGCTGTTGTTGTGCCCCACGGAGTGTTGTTCCGGGGTGCAGCCGAAGGCCGTATCCGCCAGAAAATGATCGAGGAAAACCTGCTGGATGCTGTGATCGGCCTGCCGGGCAATCTGTTCCCGACCACCAACATTCCGGTGGCAATTCTGGTCTTTGACCGCTCCCGTGAAAAAGGCGGAGCCCGTGAAGATTGTAAAAACGTCTTCTTTGTCGATGCCAGCCGCGAGTTTGTGTCGGGTAAAAACCAGAATACCCTCTCGGAAACGCACATCGATAAGATCATGGCGACTTACACCGCCCGGGCTGAAGATGAAAAATACGCCCATGTGGCCGAGTTTGCCGAGATCAAGGAAAACGACTTCAACCTCAATATCCCCCGCTATGTGGACACCTTTGAAGAGGAAGAGGAAATCGATATCGATGCGGTGCAGGTGGAAATTGACGATCTGGAAAAAGAGCTGGTTGCGGTGCGAGTGAAGATGGCCGAGAAGCTCAAGGAGATTCAGCGATGAGCAAAGTAGTTCAAATTCCAGATGGCTGGGTAAAAGGCTCTTTGTCTTCATTTACAGAGTGCTTTTCGGGAGGTACGCCTAGTCGCTCTAAATCTGAATTCTACGAAGGCACCATTCCATGGGTAAAGTCTGGCGAGGTTAACAATAGGTTTATTTATGATACCGAAGAAAAAATTTCTGAATCCGCAATCAGAGAGTCTTCTGCAAAGTTGGTGAATCCCAATTCTATCTTGGTTGCAATGTATGGAGCAACTGCGGGAAAGGTGGCTGTACTGAAGGTTCTTGCTGCCACGAATCAAGCAGTGCTGGCTATGAATCCGGTGGACTCTAATTTGTGCTCCGACTTTCTGTTTTGGGTGATGGAGTATGAAGCTGTGCGACTAATGAAAAAGGTTCAAGGTGCTGCACAACCAAACCTTAGTAAAAATCTTATCGGGAATCATAAGGTCACTCTCCCCCAGCTTCCCGAGCAAAAAGCCATTGCCGATCTGTTGTCCACCTGGGATGAGGCCATCGAAAAAACCGAACGGCTGATTCAGGCGAAAGTACGGCAAAAATTAGGTGAGCTGCACTCTCGTATAAGCAGCCAAAAAGCCAACTCGACAATTGGTTCTTTCGCCAAGCCTGTGGTTAGAAAAGTTGATAAGCCAGAGGAGTCATATGTTGCTATGGGCATAAGAAGCCATTTCAAAGGAACCTTCCAGAGACTCGTCGAAGATCCCCGAACCGTAAATATGGATTCGCTATACAGGGTTAAAGAAAACGACCTAATCCTCAACATAACCTTTGCATGGGAAGGTGCCATTGCGCTTGTGAAGAAAGAAGATGAGGAATGCTACGTCTCCCACCGTTTCCCGACATATGAAATAAAGAGGTCCAAGGCAGAGCCTTGTTTCATTCGGCAACTGATCATGTCGAGTCGGATGAAATACGACCTTTCCAATATTTCTCCCGGTGGTGCAGGACGCAACAGAGTTCTTAACAAAAAAGATTTCTTGAAGATGCCTATATGGCTCCCAGATCTTGAGACCCAGAAGAATATCGGAGAATACCTTGGGGCAATAGATAATGAAATCGACCTGTTGAAACAGCTCGCAGACAAATACAAAACCCAGAAACGCGGCCTGATGCAAAAGATGCTCACCGGCGAATGGCGCGTAAAACCGGAAATCGTTAACCAATACATGGAGGCTTAATCATGGCTAAAGGTAAAAATCAGCACGTTGTAAAACATCCCGATGGCTGGGCGGTTAAAGGCGAAGGTAACAGCAAGGCGACCAAGGTTACCCGCACCCAGGCGCAGGCCATTGATAAAGCGGAGAACATCGCCAGAAACCAGAAGTCGGACACCAAAATACACGGTGTGGACGGAAAGATCCGGGCTGGCAACAGCTACGGAAACGACCCGTGTCCTCCCAAGGATAAAAAGTAGGAGGCGTGCATGGGTAAGCCTTTCAGAATATTGAGCATTGATGGCGGCGGGATTAGAGGAATATATCCCGCCCATGTTCTTCGGTGTATCGAGGATCGCCTTCACATAAATCTTTTCGACACGTTCGACATGATTGCCGGAACAAGCACCGGTTCCATCATCGCTGCCGGCGTGGCTACGGGTGTCCCTGCGGCTGATATTGTGGCAATGTACGAAAAGCATGGCGATAGGATCTTCCGTAAGAAACCGTTTTTTTGTCTTGAGGGGAAACTGAAAGACCTTCAGCCCATGTTTGGTAGCGTTTACGACGCTCATTATTTAGAAAAAGTACTTCTAGAGGTGTTTAAGGAGACGCAACTGGGTGACATAAAAAAACCACTACTTCTTCCTTCTACCGATATCGGCAATGGTTGTGTTCACGTTCTGAAGTCCGGCTACTCCAAGGAATTTACCCGTGACAATGCAGTGCTGGTAAAAGACGCGGTGTTGGCGTCCTGTTCGGCACCGACCTATTTCGATCCCCATCGACTGAATGAATATCTCCTCGCAGATGGCGGGCTCTGGGCCAACAACCCTGCGCTGGCTGCGATGATTGACGCACAGAAACGGCTTGGAGTTGCTCAGGATGATATACAAATCCTGTCAATCGGCACCGGCCATTCCAAAACCATGTACGGCACAAACCCCTCGCGTAAATGGGGACTGATCAATGGGTGGAAAAACAAAGAATTCATCAGTTTCATTTTATCCCTGCAGAGTCAGAGTGCCCTGAACTACCTGAATCTCATGCTCCGCCCCGGGCAGATTAAGCGGGTTGATTTTGAATCTGACCTGTCATTGCCGATGGATGACGTGTCGATACTGGACGACCTCATCTCCAAAGCGGATTACAAGTTTACCCATGAATCGGAGTCGATCAGGGCATTCATACAAAATGCAAGGATTGCGGGTGAATAGGATCGTCACACGGGAAGAGGCCCTCCGAAAAGCGGCGGAGCAACTGGACATTTCACCATCGAAGTACAAACAGGCCATGGAACGTTTCGAATCCATGAAGTCCTATCTGCTGGATGGTGAATACGATGGCGCAACTGCTGAGCCTGAAATTTACCTGCAAGGGTCTTTCAAACTTGGGACAGAAATACGGCCCTACAAGGATAGCAAAGACGCCGATTACGACATCGATATTGTCTGTCGCTTGGAGCATGAAAAAGAAACCACCACTCCGAAAACGGTAAAGCATCAGGTCGGCGATCATCTGAAGGCACATGGCACCTATGTAAAAATGCTCGATGACGAGGGCAAGCGCTGCTGGACCCTGAATTACGCTGAACAGGATGGCGTTGGTTTCCACATGGACATTCTTCCATCAGTTCAGGAAAGCTGGAGCACCTTCCTGGACTACTACTGGTATCGCAGTGCCATTGTCGTGACAGACAGATGTAATGACAATGGATCTTATGACTGGTCGCCCAGCAATCCTAAAGATTTTGCAGAGTGGTTTTACGATAAAAACAAGGCTGCCTTTGAGGATGTAAAGCAGATACAGAAGCAGATCCTGTTTGAAAATTACCGGCAGGACGGGTTGTTCTCTACCCGGGATGCTGTCCCGGATATTCATGTGAAGACGCCACTGCAACGGGCTATTCAGCTATTAAAAAGGCATAGAGATATTCGTTTCTGCAATCAGCAGAACGAAAAATGCAAACCGATCTCTATGGTCATCACTGTGCTGGTGGCTCAGATCTACCGGAATGAATCAACCATTTATGAAACGCTGAAGAATTTGATAGACACCTTGTCTCGTCATGCCAGTCAGATGCAGCCTACTTTTCGTTTCGATGAAGCAATGGCGGAGTCGGCATACACGCTGATCACAAGAACGGCAGATGGGAAATGGGATATACCGAACCCGACCAATTCTGGAGAGAACTTTGCCGACAAATGGCATGAAGAGGAGAACGGGGTTCCTCATGCCCGCGCCAAGGCCTTCTTCCAGTGGGTGGCGTGGGCCAAAGAAGATTTTCTAAATATCGCCGAGCGGCTTGATGAAGAACACTACACCCGGTCTCTGGCATCACCGGCCAATACCAACAATAGCGTAACCTTCACTCAATCCCGAGGGTTATCGTTCAATGTCCCTCATCGGCAGGAGCCAGACTGGCCTCTCAGCCTGAGTTATTCAGTACAGATATCCGCCAAATACAAGGCAAATGGGGCATGGCAAGGATTTAATTCCGGTGAGCCGTTAAACAAACACCTTAACCTGTTGTTCAGTGCCAGCACTTATGTTTCCGCGCAGTTTCAAGTTTACTGGCAGGTTGTCAATACTGGAAAGGAAGCTGAAGACGCCAGACAATTACGGGGCAAGATCGTTCCTTCAAAGACCGCTGGTATCGGCGGCCTGAAGCAGAAAGAATCTACATCGTACACCGGTATTCACTGGGTCGAATGTTTCATTGTGAAAGATGGCGTATGCGTTGCACGTAGCGGTGAATTTGTAGTGAGGGTTGTATGAGTAAGAGCAAACAGAACATCAAGGAAGTTACCCGTTCCCGTTACATCAAAAAGGAAGTTGAACGGGAGCTGTGGGCTCGGGCTGCCGGACGCTGCCAGTTTAACGGGTGCAACCGGATACTCTACAAGTCTCCGGTCACTCAGGAGCGGGTGAATATCTCAGAGAAGGCGCACATCTATTCCTTTTCTGAAGATGGTCCACGCGGATGGGGGCCGTTTAAGAAGAATCCTCAGAGCCTTAATGACGTGGGCAATCTTATGTTGATGTGCCATGACTGCCACAAGACCATTGATCAGGATAAAGACGGTTCCAAGTATTCCGGATCGTTGCTGCAGCAATGGAAAAAAGAACATGAACACAGAGTGGTCACGGTTACGGGCATTGCAGCCAACAGAAAATCTCATGTGGTTTTCTACGGCAGTAATATCGGTGAGCAACGGTCGCCGCTTCAGCAAGAAGATGCCATGGAAGCGATGTTCCCAGAGCGCTATCCGGTTTCGGAAAACTCTGTCTGCCTTTCCATGTCATGCTCCCATGAAGACAAAACGGCTGCGTTCTGGGAATCGGAATTAGCCCATCTTAACCGGGTTTTTGATCAGAAGGTTTTGCCTTTGATTGAAAGCGACCAGACGAAGCATTTCTCGCTGTTTTCTCTGGCCCCGATTCCTTTGTTGATCCAATTGGGGGGGCTTTTCACGGATAAGATTTCCGTGGATACCTATCAGCCGATCAGGGAGCCGAAAGGCTGGCACTGGCAGGAGTTCCCTGAGGGGTTTGAGTTCATTATCAAGAAGCCTGAAAAGGTCGATAGAGCCCCGGTTCTGGTCATCTCTTTGAGCGACATCATCAATCATGAACGAATCAAGACGGTCATGGGTGAACAGGTTGCTGTATGGGAGTTGACTGTGCCGGAAGAACACATCGGCAACGACAATATCCGTAACAGTGCACAGCTTTCCATGATGCGGAGCATCATCCGAAAACTCATGGTCCTGATTAAGGATGTACATGGGTCTACTACTCCACTTTCCGTTTTCCCGGCAATGGCTGTCTCCTGTTCCATCGAGATGGGAAGAGCAAGGATGCCGAAGGCGGATATGCCGTGGATTATTTATGACCAGAACAACAAAGAGAAGAAGTTTATAAAAGCGATAACAATAGGAGACAGCCAATGATTACCAACGAACAAAAACGAGTCGTTTTAGACAACATGGTCAAATTGCTGGAGCTCCCTGATTCTGCCTATGACAAAGCGCGTAAAAGGTATGAGGATCTCGGAGAGTGGTTTGACCGCGATGAATCAGCCGTGTCGGGAAACAATCCGCATATTTTTCCGCAGGGATCGTTCCGCCTTGGCACAGCGATACGCCCACTTGATGAAAGTGAAGAATACGACCTTGATCTTGCCTGCAAGCTCCGGGACGGAATCAGCAAGGACAGCCATACTCAGGAAACCCTAAAAAAGCTGATTGGTATTGAGCTGGAAGCCTATCGGAAGGCCCGGGGCATCAAGAATGAACTGGAGCCGAAGCATCGCTGCTGGCGTCTTGAGTATCAGGATGACCTCAGCTTTCACATGGATATTGTTCCGTGTATTCCAGCAGATGAAAAACGGCGCAAAGCAATATTGGAGTCTATCCGCAAGACAGGACTGGACGAGTATGTGGCCGGGTCCGCATCCCAGACCACAATATCCATAACGGACGACCGGCACGAGGGCTACAAGCATATATGTGGTGACTGGAACATCAGTAATCCTGAAGGATATGCCAAGTGGTTTGAATACCGAATGAATCCACAACAGACCAGAATCCTTCTGGAAAAGGCTCAGGTGGATGATGTTCCATTGTTCAAAAAGAAAACGCCTTTGCAGCGGGTTATTCAGATTTTGAAGCGCCATCGTGACAACTGGAGCAAGGACAACCCGGATTCCAAGCCTATTTCAATTATCATAACGACACTGGCCACCAGAGCCTATAACGGTGAGACCGATATTGTCGATGCACTCGGCAATGTGCTTGAAAAGATGGGTGGCCTGGTAAACCCGGTAAGACCACGGGTTCCCAACCCCGTTGACCCTGAAGAGGACTTTGCCGACCGCTGGTACAGGCAGGACTGTCTGCACTTGCGGCTGGAAAAGAATTTCTATGACTGGCTTTTGCAGGCAACAACAGATTTTCAGCATATTACCTCTACGACTGATACTGAATTTATCCGTGAACAGATCGAAGAGAAATTTTCGTTGCGGGTGAATGAGTCGGAGTTGAAGAAGCAGCTGGGGATCAGCGTTGCCAGCGTTAACATCATAATTCCCAAAACACACACGATTGACCGACAAGACTCGGCAAGGCCGTGGGAATGGTAGCTGAATGGGAGTATTGGCATTGAATAGTTTGAGCCAGTTTCTGCGCGACTATCCCGGCATGTCGATAGCGCCATGCTCGGATGCTGGCGTTTACCTGCGTGGGAAATTTCGATTCAAGGCCAGCGAGTCTGGCGGTGATGAAATCGATGTTTCCTACAAATTGGAAATCGTTGTTCCGGACAAATTCCCGCAGGCTCTTCCAAAGGTGAAGGAAACTGGTGGCAAGATTCCGCGTGACGGTAATTTTCATGTCAACCCGGATGGAACCCTTTGTCTGGGGTCACCGCTCAGGCTGTTGAGGAAAGTCCATAGCTCCCCAAGTCTGACCGGCTTTGCAGATAAATGCCTCGTACCGTACCTCTATGCTGTTTCTTACAAGCTGATCCACGGAGGCGATTTTGTATTTGGTGAGTTGGCTCATGGCGAGCCAGGCATCGTGGATGATTATTCCGTAATGCTGGGATTGAAAGAAAGGCATCAGGTAACACGGGCCATTCAGTTGCTGGGAATCAAAAAACGGATTGCTAACAAAAAGCCTTGTCCTTGCGGATGCGGGAAAAGACTCGGGGCGTGCCCGTTTCACCATGAATTGAATGAGTTTCGCAAAATGGCCCCTGTGTCATGGTTCAAAGCACATGCCTTGAATGACTGGAACCGAATTTAGAGTAAGAGAGGAATCTTCACATGCCCAAAGAATCCCAAAACAACGGCTTCGCCGAATGATAAGGTATGAATTATGAATGATGATTTAGAAAATAAAGATTTAAACATAGAAGCATCCAAAGGACAATTTTTAGTTTATCAGGCTGAAGACGGCAAATTAAAGTTGGATGTGCGGTTTGAGGATGAGTCGGTCTGGTTATCTCAACGCTTAATGGCAGAGCTTTTTCAGAAGGATGTTAGAACGATCAGTGAGCATATTCAAAACATTTATGATGAGGTAGAATTGGTTCCAGAAGCAACTATCCGGAAATTCCGGATAGTTCGAATGGAGGGTAAACGTCAGGTCGCTCGCATGGTAGATTTCTATAATCTGGATATGATTATTTCTGTGGGTTATCGTGTGAAAAGCCATGTGGCGACACGCTTCCGCATCTGGGCCACACAGCAGCTGACGGAGTTTATAAAAAAGGGTTTTTTGCTGGATGACGAGCGATTGAAAAATCCGGATCAACCCTTTGATTATTTTGAAGAGCTGGAACGACGCATTCAGGATATTCGGACGTCCGAACGCCGATTTTATCAGAAAATCACAGATATCTATGCCACCAGCATTGATTACGATCCGACGCAGGATGTTAGCATTTCTTTTTTCAAAACGGTTCAGAATAAAATGCACTGGGCTATAACGGGGCTAACGGCGGCTGAAATTATACATTCCCGAGCTGACGCAAAAAAACCGAATATGGGGCTGACGAATTACCGCGGTACAAAGGTTCGCAAGCAGGATGTTATGATTGCCAAAAACTATCTAAACGAGGACGAATTATCCGCGCTGAACAATCTAGTGGAGCAGTATCTCATTTTTGCACAAGGACAGGCGATGCGCCGGATTCCGATGCATATGAAGGACTGGATTGCAAAACTCGACAGCTTTATGACGTTCAATGATCGGGACATTCTCACACATGCCGGAAAAATCTCACACGAAATGGCGAAAGAACTGGCAGAAAGTGAATATGAGAGTTTTCACACGCAACGCCTTTCTGATTCGGCAAAATCCATCAGTGATTTCGACAGAGCGGTTAAGCGGATCGAAACTACTAAAAGTAAGGGGGAAAATACAGATGAAAGCTGACTACATCATACGTAGAATGCCAAAAATAGGCTGCTATTGGGAGGTGAAAAAATACTATGTGTGAATTTGCAACGAACGAAAAACTAACGTCTCAAATCCCTGCTTTGCAGCTTTTGATTGGTATGGGATTTGAATTTTTAACACCTAAAGAAGCACTCCGAGAAAGGCAGGATAGAACATCCAATGTTTTGCTGGAAAGTATTCTTCGTAACCAGCTCAAAGAGATAAACCGTATTCATTACAAAGGTGGCGAGTATCTGTTTAGTGAGGAAAATGTACAGTCAGCCATCCAAAAGCTGAAAAACATCAAATACGACGGCTTGTTGAAGACCAACGAGGCTATTTACGATTTAATTACGCTTGGTACAGCTATGGAGCAAGCCATTGAGGGCGACTCAAAAAGCTTCAACATGAACTATATCGACTGGCCTAAAGCTGGAAAAGGACCCGGTCGCAACAAGTTTCATGTAACGGTTGAATACAGTGTTGAACGTTCCAGAAGTACAGAAACGGCTCGTCCGGATATCGTTCTTTTCGTTAATGGTATTCCGTTTTGCGTGATTGAGTGTAAAGCACCGCAGATTGAAGTGGAACAAGCCGTTTCACAATCGATCAGAAATCAGCATGATGACTATATCCCGAAGCTTTTCATCTACAGTCAGATGGTTCTGGCTCTGAATAAAAACAGCGCCATGTACGCAACAACGGGAACCGCTGCGAAATTTTGGGGGGTATGGAAAGAGCCTCAGATGGATAATGGTGAGCGCGAGTTTGAAAAGCTGGCAGCAGTCGTCAACCAACCACTTGCCGAGGATGTTCTTGCCAGAATTTCATCTGCCTTTGATGTGAAGCCGGAAGTAATAACCGGCAACAGGCTAGTGACCGAACAGGATAAGTCTCTGTTCTCACTTTGCCGTCCGGAAAGGCTTTTGGAATTAGCATGGAAGTTTACGGTATTTGATGGGGGAATCAAAAAGATTGCTCGTTATCAGCAGTATTTCGTTATTAAGTCTACCTTAAATCGAGTTAAGCATTTTGATAGCACTAATTCGCGTAAAGGCGGTGTGATTTGGCACACTCAGGGATCAGGAAAGTCTCTAACCATGGTGATGCTTGCTCGGAATCTGGCCTTAGATCCCGAAATTTTGAATCCGCGAATTGTTCTTGTGACAGATCGTGACGACCTCGACAAGCAACTTGGGAATACATTTGCCGCCTGTGGCCTTGATGCAAGCCGGGCGACATCAGGTAGAAACCTGCTGGAGCTAGTCGCTGAGAAAAAATCTGGGATCATCACAACCCTCATTCACAAGTTCGATAAGGCTTACACGGTAAAGAAATATCAGGATACATCGCCCGATATTTTCATTCTAGTGGATGAGAGCCATCGTAGCCAGTTCGGTTCCTTTTCCGCTCGGATGAGACAGATGTTTCCCCATGCCTGTTATTTGGGTTTTACCGGCACGCCACTGTTGAAAAAGGAAAAGAACAACTTTATCAAATTCGGCGAACTGGTGGATCCCCATTATTCCATCACACAGGCCGTTGAAGATGGTGCGGTGGTTCCGCTTCTGTATGAGGGGCGACATGTGGAGATGACACAAAACAGAGAAGCTGTTGATCTATGGTTTGAACGCCATACACAGGGCTTAACCAAAGAGCAGCAGGCGGACCTGAAACGAAAATATTCTAGAGCAGAAATGCTGAACAAAGCCGATCAAGTCATCTACATGAGGGCATTTGATATCAGTGAGCATTTTCGCTCCAACTGGCAGGGAACAGGATTCAAGGCCCAGTTAGTTGCTCCGAATAAAGCATCTGCACTCAAGTACAATGAGTACCTGAATGAAATTGGCATTCTTAGTTCAGATGTTGTAATCTCACCGCCGGATATGCGTGAAGGTTATGAGGAGACCGATGATGAAACAAAAGATGAGGTTGTAAAATTTTGGCAAAAGATGATGAAGCGCTATGGCAGTGAAGAAGAATACACCAAGCAGCTCATCAACCAGTTTAAACACGGTAGCGAACCTGAAATCCTTATTGTCGTTGATAAGTTACTCACGGGTTTTGACGCTCCACGAAACGCTGTTCTTTACCTCTGTCGAGTGCTCAGGGAACATACACTACTTCAAGCAATAGCCAGGGTTAACCGTCTTCATGAGGGTAAAGAGTTTGGTTATATCATCGACTATGCAAGTGTCCTCGGAGAGCTTGACAAAGCCCTAACCATGTACAGCGCATTTGAAGGGTTCGATGAATCCGATCTGGTTGGCACTCTGACATCCATTAACAGCGAAATCGAAAAACTCCCTGGCCGGTATTCTGATCTTTGGGATCTATTCAAAACGGTTAAGCACTCCTATGATGAAGAAGCCTATGAGGTACTGCTTGCCGATGATGAGCTGAGAGAAGAGTTTTACGGACGTCTTTCGGAGTTCGGAAAAACCCTCGGCATCGCACTCTCCTCCGAGAAGTTCCTGACCGAAACCGACGAAAAAACTTTGTCCAGATACAAGGCTGATTTTCGGAAATTTCAATCGCTGAAGGCATCTGTCAAGCTCCGGTATGCAGAGGCAATTGACTACCGGGATTATGAGCCCAAAATCAAAAAGTTGTTGGATACACACATTCAAGCCAACGAAGTTGTCCAACTGAATGAGCCGGTCAATATCTTTGACGACAATATGTTCAATCAGGTCAAAGAGGAACAAGGCGTTTACCAATCCAAGAAAACCACGGCTTCAAAGGCTGATACGATTGCACACGCCACGAAGAAAGCCATCACCGAAAAGATGGATGAAGACCCTGCGTTTTATGAAAAATTCTCAAAACTGATCCAGCAGGCGATCGAAGATTTCAGGGCGAAAAGGATATCCGATCTAGATTACCTGAACAAAGTCGTGGATATCCGCAACAAGGTTGTCGGGAAGGTGCATGATGACATACCGGATAAGCTTTCCAGGAATGAAGATGCCATGGCCTATTTCGGGGTACTTAAGCCTTTCCTTGAAAAGCACGAATTAGGTGAAGAAGACCTTGAATCAGCTGCGGCTGATACGGCAATTGCTATTCATGGCATATTGGAAAAACACAAGAAGGTTCACTTCTGGGATGATGAAGACGCTCAAAAACAGGCGGTTAATGAAATTGACGACTACCTCTATGATGAGCTCAAGACGGAAAGAGGGATCGATCTATCGCTTGATCAGATGGATGACATCATCGAGAAGGTCTTGCAGGTGGCAAAGCACAGGAGCTATAAATAATGGAGGCATTAATCCATTACAACAAACACTCGGTTGTTTATGGTCGGAAAACCATTAATTACAGCCTGTTGTACTGTAACAGAAAAACGATGGAAATTGCTGTGCACCCTGATAGCATGGTTATTGTTAAAGCGCCCGAGCAGTCAGATATCACATTGATAGAAAAGAAAATTATAAAACGGGCTCGCTGGATACTCAGACAGATGAATTATTTCAAACGTTTTAATCCAAAGACGCCTAATCGCTGTTACGTGAACGGCGAGACCCACTTGTACCTTGGCAAACAATACCGCTTGAAGTTAGCCGAAGGAGCGGAAAACTCCGTGAAACTGTCTGGTGGATTTTTTCATATCACTTGCCGGAGTCAACTGACACCCAATGCAGCGAAGAAGCTATTGAACCAATGGTATTATGAAAAGGCACAACTTAAATTTGCAGAAAGCATGGAGCGCTGCTGGCAAAAATTCAATTGTCTCGGTATTGACCTGCCAAAATTATCCATTAAGCAAATGCAAAAAAGATGGGGCAGCCTTTCAGACAAGGGCACGGTAACCCTCAATAGAGACCTAATAAGAGCGCCTAAAGAATGTATTGACTACGTTGTTACGCATGAGTTTTGTCATCTGAAGTGCTTTGGTCATAGTAGGAAATTTTATGAATTACTAGAAACAAAACTTCCTGAATGGCAAAAAATAAAACATAGGCTTGAGTTAAGTTTGCTTTAGTAGAAATATTTCTTTAATTTTAACGATCTAATAACATGAGAGGTTGTCCATGAACGAAATTATTTGCCCAAATTGCAAGACAGCTTTTAAAGTTGATGAAGCCGGTTATGCCGATATTATTAAACAGGTTCGTGATCATCAGTTTCAGGAGGAACTTTCTGAGAGGCTTAAGCTCGCAGAAAAAGATAAAAATTCTGCAATAGAACTTGCAGAGGCAAAAATAAGAAACTCACTGCAAAAGGAACTGGCATCAAAGGATGAGGAGTTGGCAAATATAAAAGCCACTCATCAATTGGAGCTCATGCAAAAATTAGCAGCTAAGGAGTCCAAGTTGGCAGAACTAGAGTCTAAAATTCAAAACGCCGAGATGGATAAAAAACTATCCGTTTCTGATGCCATCAGAGCTATAGAAAAAGAAAGGGATAACCTGGCAAATGATTTAAAAATCAAGGAAACTGAAAAGTTGCTACTGGAAAAATCTATCAATGAAAAGTATAGCAATCAGCTTATTTCCAAAGATGAAACCATTCGTTTGAAAGATGATGAAATCTCCCGCTTAAAGGATTTTAAACTCAAGCTTTCTACGAAAATGGTGGGCGAAACACTCGAACAACACTGTGAAGTTGAATTCAACAAACTCAGAGCAACTGCCTTTCAAAATGCTTATTTTGAAAAAGATAACAATGCAAAAACTGGAACCAAAGGCGATTATATCTACAAGGAAACGGATGAACATGGAACGGAAGTGATTTCCATTATGTTTGAAATGAAGAATGAAAATGACGAAACCGCTACAAAAAAAAGGAATGAAGACTTTTTCACTAAACTGGATAAAGATCGTAAAGAAAAAAATTGTGAATATGCGGTTTTAGTATCCTTATTGGAGTCGGACAATGAACTTTATAATACCGGAATCGTGGATGTATCTCATAAGTTTGAAAAAATGTATGTCGTTCGTCCCCAATTTTTTATTCAGATCATAACACTGCTACGTAATGCGGCCATGAACTCCATGGCTTACAAAAAAGAATTGAATTTAATCAGAAACCAGAATATTGATATCACAAACTTTGAGGAAAAATTAAATACTTTCAAAGAAGGATTTGCCAGAAACTATGATCTGGCAAGCCGAAAATTTAAAACTGCGATTGATGAAATTGATAAAACAATCACTCATCTTCAAAAAACAAAAGATGCACTGTTATCATCAGAAAACAACTTGCGTTTGGCAAACAATAAGGCGGATGATTTAACTATTAAAAAGTTAACTTATGATAATCCAACAATGAAAGAAAAATTCAATCACATTAAAGATTAACCCGAGTATAAACAGATAAAAATACAAAATGACTAAAAAAAGATATTTTACCAAATCAGGATTCAAACTGGCCACAAAATGCCCGACCAAGCTTTTTTATACCGGAAAAAAAGAATATGCGAATCAAAAACACGATGATAGTTTTTTGGAAGCACTTGCCGAAGGCGGCTTTCAGGTTGGTGAACTTGCAAAGTGTTATTTCCCGGGTGGGCATGATATAACAACACTGGATTATGATAATGCACTTGCGCAGACAAATAAGCTGTTGGAAAAGGATAATGTGATTATTTATGAAGCTGCCATTGCCACAGAAAAGTTATTCATCAGGGCTGATATACTTGTAAAAATCGTTAATGCAATCAGTTTGTATGAAGTTAAAGCCAAATCTTTTGACCCTAGGGAACAAGATGTCTTTTATAATAAAAACGGAACGCTTAATTCCGAATGGAAACCCTATTTATACGATGTGGCCTTTCCAAAGTAGGTTAGTTCAATTGCAATGCAACACATCACTTCTTACTGAAGCTTAAAGATAATGGGATTGACCCCGTAGTCTTGCTCTAACCAATAAAGTATATTAGTTCCGACTTTATCTGACAGCCGAGTTGAAAAACTCTGTTAATGACTTTTCAGCTGCTTTTGGGTTATGCGGTTGATATTTTGGTGACATGACTTTCCAGTCAGGAAACATTTGTTTCAGTTCATCAACTTTACTACTATTATTATCGCTTCTAAAACCATGAAGATAGGGGTAGATTCTCTCAAGTTAAAAACCCATCAGAATTAATAAGTCTGATTATTGAATTAAGAAAGTGGTTAGGAGGAATTGGGAGATTAATTTGAAAAAAAAATGAAGGCTCAGCAATACTGAGCCTCCTTCAAGTTTAGTATCTTTGTATATTTTTATTCACTATATAGGTTTCTTTTAAATTTCTTATCTGAAAACGCCCACAAATCTCCTGATGCAGTGCATTTTATTTCTTCCCTACGATAAGGCTTACACTCTACATTAACAGTACTACCATCATAAAAAGAGGCTAAAAAAGCTTCTTCAACATATTTCAACAATGTAGAACTATTATTATCTCCCCTAAAACCAAAATAGCAGTTTTCCAATGTCTCACATTTAAATGTTTTTTGATAGCTTCTAGGAAAGTACTGTTTTTTTGGTTTAATTTTATGTCTTGTTCCATAGACTACGACTTCTTCCATATTTGGGTTGACAGATGGTCGAAGACCTAGTTTCTTACAAGATGAAAAATCTTCACCCGAAATATAAGAAGCAAATTCAAAAGCAGACTGTTCAATCATAATTCTGGCTGCCAATGTCAAGCTATCACCAGTATAGTTGGACCAGTCAATAAATAAACCTCTTTTATCTTTGGCTCCTTCTCCGTCCGCGGCAGAATCTAATGAATCCAACAAACTTCCCATCGAGTTTACATCTACCAAGAAACTTCCTCCATCTAATAATTGAAAATCCAATTGTAGTAGAGTCTTAAAGTTTGACTTATTAAACCCGAAACTAAAATACTTGGAAAGCAACCCGACACTTTTCCCTTTGTTCAAACTCCTTTCTTCTGAGCTCAATTGACCTCGAATGAAGTAATGATAATGAGCAGACTGTGCGAATCTATGTTCGAGGATTTTAACCCCCGTACTCTTGAACATGGTGAACAATGTGTTCATATAAATCATCCTAAGATTACTACTTCCTGTTCCTTTTGAAAAGTCTGGCATTTCATCAATAATAACCACTCTATTAACACCTGAGTCCTTCAACTTCTGATTTACACAACTAGCTCTATTATCCAGAGCATCTAGTAAATAAATAGGAGATGTTGTAATAAAGTCATTAAACTCAACCCCTTTAGCTACAAGCGCATTGCTTAAAACCAATACGGCAACTGCAAATAAAATTTTCTGTTTATAAATATCTTTCATGTTAATCACCTCTTTCTTTGTTTAAAGCTCTTAAGAATTAATGAGCCTTATTATTGATTTAAAGAGGTAGTTAGGGGTATTTAGGAAAAGAGGATGAAAAAGTAAAGAATAATAAGATAAATAGTCAAACCTGAAGTATCCAGTTTTTTTCTGATTTATTAATAGAGCCTTGGGCTGCAAGTTGAATATCAGTCTAATTTTTTTCTGATAAAAATAAAATGCCTTAACCAATTTAGCAAAATTGAAAGCTGCAGCTGCCAAGATTATATTATTTCTGTTTCCATCGGCCCCTTTGATATAATTTCGGTTCATTCTGTGGTCTGATTTGATATGTCCGATTATTGGTTCGATTGCTGCATGCCTTTTCATCCATTTCTTCAGCGTTCAACTGGCTCGCTTTGGAATTTTGCCAATAACATGGGCTTGTGTTTTTAATGTAGAATCATGACCTTTGTAGCCTCCGTCACAATGTGCATGTTTGGGCTCTTTTCCAGAATTCTTCTTTGCTTTCTTCAATGAATCATCAAGAGTGTGTCCATCATAAGGGTTGTCATAACTGAGAGCTGATAACACCCAATTATTTTTTGATGTTGATACAAATGATGCTTTATTTCCAAACTCATACTTTTTGTGAATTTTTCCTTTGGCAATACAAAATACAGCTTCTTCATGTACTGAGTAAATCTTGTTTTTGTCATTTCGTTTTTGTGCGTGTATCTTCTCAGCTCGGATCAATAAAGCGATAAGTTTTTTATCAGGGTTCTTACATTTCCTTCTGATGTCACGAATGACTCGACCCAAATAGGTTTTAAGCTTCCGCGTCTTCTTTGTAGCACGCTTCATTTGCCGGCATG
>Ga0209203_1000153_pt1 | contig 59445 bp, 56 predicted proteins | sample AD_UKC109_MetaG_FD_184423 | JGI IMG/M metagenome (GOLD analysis project Ga0209203, IMG submission 184423) | Active sludge microbial communities of municipal wastewater-treating anaerobic digesters from Hong Kong - AD_UKC109_MetaG (SPAdes)... | ecosystem: Engineered > Bioreactor > Anaerobic >... | reverse complement strand
CGTCATCCACGGGGCGTCCATGGAAGAGATCGATCTCCTGATGGATGCCCGGGCCTACGGGGAATACCTGGCGAAAGAGGCGAAGTAGATGCCCTTTCTCCCCACCAGCAGGTCCGACCGGGAGGAGCTCCTCGAGACCATCGGCATCCAGGATGCCGGGCGGCTCTTTGCCGCCATACCCGAGCGGGCACTGTTCAAGGGCATCCTCAAGGTGGACGGACCGTTCGATGAGCTCGAGCTGCGGAGGAGATTCGATGCACCCCCTTCACGGGTGGTGTTCGCCGGCGGCGGGATATACCGCCACTACATACCGGCCCTTGTGGACGCCCTGGCAACCCGCCAGGAGTTCCTCACCGCATACACTCCCTACCAGCCGGAGATCAGCCAGGGGACACTCCAGGCCACCTTTGAGTTCCAGAGCATGATGGCCGCGCTCACCGGCATGGACGCCTCGAACGCCTCCATGTACGACGGCGCCACGGCCTTTGCCGAGGCCGCCCTCATGGCTGCGAGGGCAAAACCGATCAGGCGCATCATCGTCACCCGGTCCACCAATCCCGCATACCGTGCCGTCCTGCGGACCTATTTCCGGAACAGCCCCGGCATCGAGATCGTGGAGGCGCCGTTCGATCCCTCCTCGGGCAGGGTGGACATGCAGACGCTCGAAGACCTTGTGAGCCAAGATGCCGCCCTGTTCATCCAGCAGCCCAACTACTTCGGGGTCATCGAAGACCTGCACGGGATCTCCCGGATTTCAGCGCGTGCGGGGTTCTGGGGCGTCGTGGTGACCGATGCGGTTTCCCTGGGGCTGCTCGATCCCCCCGGGTCCTTCGGGTGCGACGTGGTGGCCGGCGAGGCCCAGTCGTTCGGAAATCCGGCCAATGCCGGGGGACCGCTCCTGGGGTTCTTCTGCGTGAAGAAGGCTCACCTCCGGCGCATGCCCGGCAGGGTGGTGGGGCTCTCCCGGGATCATGCGGGGAACAGGGCCTTCTGCCTCACGCTGTCCACCCGCGAGCAGCACATCCGCAGGGAGAAGGCCACCTCGAACATCTGCACCAACGAGGGCCTGTGCGCCCTGCGGGCGGCCATATACCTCGGCGCACTGGGCCCCAGGGGGCTGCGTGGCGTGGCGGTCCAGTGCGCGGCCGGCGCGAGGAGCCTGGCGGCCGCACTGAAGGACAAAGGTGTGGATCCGTTCTTCGACGCACCGATGTTCCATGAATTCGTGGTGCGGATGGACGGTGGCCTCATCCGGAAACTGGGGGAACGGGGGATCGTGGCAGGCATACCCCTCGATGAGGACTATCCGGAGCTTGGCGGCGGCCTGCTCATGAACGTGACCGAGATGAACACGACAGAGGATATCCGATGTCTGACGGAACTGCTGTAACGAACTTCCCCGTGGTCCGGGAGCCGCTGCTTGCGGAGGTCTCAGGGGAAGGCAGGAACGGACTTGCCGTACCCGGGCCCTTCGACGCGCGCCTGTGCGGGGACATCCCTGCCGCCTCCACCCTGCCGGACCTTCCCGAGCTCTCCGAGGTGGAGACGGTGCGGCATTTCACCCGGCTCTCCCGGCTCAACTTCGGGATCGATGCGGGGATGTACCCCCTGGGGTCGTGCACCATGAAGCACAACCCCAAGATCAGTGAGGAACTCGCCTCCCGCATCGCAGGCGTCCACCCGGCTGATCGGGCGGGGCTCGCGCCCGTGCTCGGCTGGCTGCTGGACCTCAAGGGGGCCCTCGAGGAGATCTGCGGCATGGAGGATTCCTGCCTGTGGCCCGCTGCAGGAGCGCACGGTGAGCTTACCGGCATGCTGGTCATCAGGGAGGCGCTGAAGAGGGACGGTCGGGACCGCACGAAGGTGCTCATCCCGGACACGGCCCACGGCACCAATCCCGCCTCCTGCGCCATTGCCGGGTTTACGGCAGTGAACATACCCACGGGCCCCGAAGGCTACCTGAAGGCGGATGAGCTGAGGAAGCACCTGGATGGCGATGTAGCAGCCCTCATGATAACCAACCCCAATACCCTGGGTATCTTCGAGCAGGAGATCCTGGAGATCGCCCGGCTTCTCCACGGGAACGGGTCATACCTGTACATGGACGGGGCCAATCTGAACGCCGTCTTGGGCATTGCGAGACCCGGCGACATGGGCGTCGACTGCATGCACATCAACCTGCACAAGACCTTCGGCGCCCCCCACGGAGGCGGAGGCCCGGGCAGCGGTCCGGTGCTCGTGAAGAAAGCCCTGGCGCCGTATCTCCCCGTACCCAGAATCGTCAGGGATGCCTCCGGAACCCCCGCCCTGAGCGGCGACTTCCCGGAGAGCATAGGCATGGTCCATTCCTGTCTGGGCAACGTCGCGGTGCTGCTCAAGGCCTACGTATTCTGCCTGAGCCTCGGACCGGAGGGTCTTCGGGACGCTGCGGTGAGGGCCTGTCTCAATGCGAACTACCTCAAGGCAAGACTGAAAACGGTCTATGACCTGCCGTACACCACGCCGACGCTCCACGAGTTCGTCCTGAGCGACAGGGCCTTCAAGGCCACCGGCGTGACCACCATCGACATCGCCAAGGTCCTCATGGAGCACGGCTTCCATCCGCCCACCGTGTATTTCCCCCTGGTCGTTCAGGGGGCCATCATGATCGAGCCCACCGAAAGCGAGCCCATGAGCGAACTCAGACGGTTCGCCGAGGCCATGCTGTCCATAGCCGCCAGGGCAAACCAGTCACCCGAGGATATCAGCGGAGGCCCCAGGGGAGTCCCCGTGGAGCGGGTCGATGAGGTATGGGCGGCCCGGAATCTCATACTGACCTGGAAGGACATGAATCCATCCGAAGAGGGCGGGTATCTAAATGGGTAAGAAAAAGAAGGACCAGCTGAGTGATGCCGTCCTGGTGAAGGACCTGAAGAATGGCGATGCCAACGCCATGGAGGAGATAGTGAGGCGTTATTCGAACAAGGTATACAACCTTGCCTACCATCTCACCCGCGACGCATCGGCTGCCGAAGAGATCATGCAGGACGTGTTCCTCACCGTGATCGCAAAGATCAATACCCTGACCAACGACGCATTTTTCTCCACCTGGCTCTACCGGGTAACCACGAACGCCTCGTACGGGTTCCTGCGCAAGGAGAAGAAGTTCACCGACCAGACCGTGAGCGAAGAAGAGGTGGACCAGGAACCGGCCATCGATTACGAATACGACTGGTCCACCCTGCCGGACGACATACTCCTGTCGGAGGAGAGCAGAAAGATCCTCCAGAGCTCCATCGACTCCCTGCCCGAGGCCATGAGGACCGTGGTCATCATGAAGGATGTGGAAGGGTTCTCCAACGAAGAGATCGCTCAGACCATGGGCCTGAGCGTTCCGGCGGTGAAGTCACGGCTCCATCGGGGCAGGCTCATCTTAAGGGACGTGCTCGCGGATTATTTCCGGAAGTACACCATTGGCGAGGGAGATCGCGTATGAAATGCATAATATGTTCATCCCTCTTTCAGGACTACCTGGAAAACACCCTTTCCCAGGATATCATCGACGAACTCAACGAACATTTCCAGTTCTGTGACAAGTGCAGAGTCTGCTTTACGACCTACTCGCTCACCATAAAGCTCTCGAAGAGGTTCGAACAGCCCTGCTGCGTGAGTCCTGAATCGGTGGACAAACTCAGGACAATGCTCCTGGAACGTTTCTTCAACGGAAGGTAGACCAGAGGGCCGGGAAGGCCGGTACATGAGGCAGGACCATTCCTGCTTTGTCCATACCTCGTGCCCTCTCTCTGTTCCCGCCTTCGAACACCTCCGGCAAGCCCCGTTTCCATGAACACACCTGCAGATGCCGTCAACGGTGCCTACTATTCTCAGACCCTGTTCCTATCGGCAGAATGACAAGGATTTTCCTTGCCTTGACATGCCAGAGTTGCTAGGATAGCTTTTTGCCCGGGAACCTCTGGCATAGGCGACTTCAAGCCTATAATATCTCGAGTAAAGGATATATCGGGGCCATGTCATCAATGAATGCCACACAGGCGTGTTTTACCCCAGGGGCGCGCAGAAGGATCAAGGACTCGCCGCTCAACATCTGCCTCTATACCTACCGGGGCAAGCCCACTTCGGGCGGCCAGGGTGTGTATATCAAGAGGCTCAGCAGGGCGCTCAAGGACATCGGCCATAACGTCGAGGTCGTGTCCGGCCCTCCCTATCCGATCATCGATACGGACATCCCGCTCCACAGGATCCCGAGCCTCGATCTCTACAACCCTGACGACCTCTTCCGGCTGCCGAGCATCAGGGAGCTGAGCTCTCCCATCAACATGCTCGAGTGGCTCGGCGTGTCCAGCGGCGGCTTTCCGGAACCGTTCACCAACAGCATGCGCTACTACCATTTCATGCGGAAGAACCTGCACCGCTACGACGTGGTTCACGACAACCAGTGCCTCGGGTACGGCATCCTTGGCGTAAAGTCCCTGGGCATCCCCACCGTGGCTACCATCCACCACCCCATAACGGTGGACAGGGACGTGGAGATCGCATCCGTCAGACCGCTCTGGCGCAAGCTCAAGGTGCGCAGGTGGTATTCCTTCCTGGGCATGCAGGGCCGGGTGTCCCGGAAGCTGTCGCACATCATCACGGTCTCCGAGGCATCCAGGCACGACATCAGCAGGGCCTTCTCCATACCTGGGGAGCGGTTCCGGGTGGTGGCCAACGGCATCAATACCGACATCTTCCATCCCCTGCCCGGAGAACGCAGGCTCGACAACCACCTCATGGTCACCAACAGCGCCGACACACCGCTCAAAGGCCTGCGTTTCCTCATCGAGGCCGTCCATTCCATCCGGAAAAAACGCGACATACGCCTGACCGTCATCGGGGCACCCAAGAAGGACGGGGATATCGACAGGCTTGTACGGTCCCTGGGCACACAGGACTATGTAACCTTCACGGGAAGGATCGACGACGACGACTTCGCCCGTTATTACGCCAGGACCACCATCGCCGTGGTGCCTTCCATCTACGAGGGCTTCGGCCTTCCGGCGGGAGAAGCCATGGCCTGCAGGGTTCCGGTCATCAGCTCCACGGGCGGTGCCCTGCCCGAGGTGGTGGGTGAGGCCGGTGTCCTGGTGCCGCCGGGTGATGCCGGGTCGCTGGAGGCGGCCATCATCGACCTCCTGGACAACCCGGACAAATGCGAGCGACTCGCACAGGCGGGATATGACCGCGTGAAGAAGTATTTCACCTGGCACAACACCGCCACGCAGGTGGTGGACGTATACCGGGAGGCCATAGAGCACTACACGACAGGGAGATCCGTCAACCGGCCTGAGGCGGGTTTATCGGGCGGGTACCGGGAGGCCGTTGATGCTCACGGTTGATTTCGGCAAGCTCGACCTCAGGCCCGGATCCAAGGTGCTCGACGCCGGCTGCGGAGGCGGGCGTCATCTCAGCGAAGCCTTCCGCTCCAGGGGAGTGAGCGTCGTGGGCATCGACCTGAACAGGGACGATGCGCTCAAGGCTCACAACACCACCAAGATCATGCGCAAGGAGGGGGAAGACGGCGGCGGAGCATCGCTGGTCATGGTGAGCGACGTGACCCGCCTGCCCTTCAAGGATGCCTCCTTCGACATCGTGATCTGCTCCGAGGTGCTCGAGCACATCCCGGATCACCGGCAGGCCATGGGTGAGATCCTCCGGGTGCTCAAGCCCGGCAGCTCGCTCGTGGTGAGTGTACCGAGATACCTGCCGGAACGCATATGCTGGGCCCTGTCCGAGGACTACCACAACGAGGAGGGCGGCCACATAAGGATCTACCGCACCAAGGAGCTCATAGGCCTCCTGGAGAATGCCGGAGCCACCTGTATCGACAGGGGGCTGGCCCACTCCCTGCACAGCCCGTACTGGTGGATCAAGTGCATGGTGGGCCACAAGAACGACAAGGCGCTTCCCGTAAGGCTCTACCACAAGTTCCTCGTCTGGGACATCATGAAGAAGCCCAGGCTCACACGAACCCTGGATAAGCTGTTGAACCCGCTCATTGCCAAGAGCGTCGTACTCTATTGCAAGAAAGGTGGTTCCTATGGAACATGATGTCGCCCCGTCAGGTCTGGTGCTTCCCATCGATATCGCCGGGCTTGCCTCCTCCATAGCGGGGACGCAGCGGGAATCGGGGGAGATCCCTTGGCACGAAGGCGGCAAGACCGACCCGTGGGACCATGTGGAAGCGGCCATCGGGCTGACCATCGGCGGGTACTACGAAGAGGCTCGAAGGGCCTTCGAGTGGCTCGCATCCAACCAACTCGAAGACGGGTCGTGGTACTCGGCATATCGGGACGGCGTGCCCGAGGACCTCACCAAGGAATCCAACATGTCCAGCTATATCGCGGTGGGGGTGTTCCACCATTATCTCATCACCCGCGACCGGGCATTCCTTGAATACATCTGGCCCACCGTCTGTGCGGGCATCGACTATGCGGTGGACCTCCAGGCCCCGGCCGGCGAGATCTACTGGGCCCGGAACCCCCATGGATTCCTGGACCCGGTGGCACTGCTCACCGGCTGCAGCTCCATCTTCATGAGCCTCAAGTGTGCGCTGGTACTGGCCCTGCTCCTCGGCGAGAGCAGGCCGCGCTGGCAGAAGGCCCTCCAGAGGCTGGGAGATGCACTGAGGTACCGCCCCCACCTCTTCGACAGGACCAAATCGCGCTATTCCATGGACTGGTTCTACCCCGTGCTCAGCGGCGCCGTCACGGGTGCCGAGGCAAAGAAACGGATCGACAGGTCATGGAACAAATTCATGGTGGAGGGGCTCGGTGCCCGCTGCGTCTCCGACAATCCGTGGGTGACCGTCGCAGAGACCTCCGAGCTCATCCTGACACTGGCCGCCATGGGCGAATACCACCAGGCCAAGACCATCCTGGGCTGGATCGGGAACAAGAAGTACGATGACGGGACCTACTGGTGCGGGTTCACCTTCCCGGACATGGTGATCTGGCCCGAGGAGAAGCACACCTGGACGGATGCCGCCGTGATGATGGCCACCGACGCCGTCTACCACATCACCCCGGCATTCCAGCTCTTCAACCATTCCTTCTGGGAGGCGGGCCAGGGGGACAAGTCGCACATGTACCGCTTCCTCAAGAAGCACCACCCCGTGTTCAGCATCAGGAAGGCGTTCTATTCGGACGCGGCAGGGATATGAGGGTCTGAGGCTTGCGCAGGGATTTCCGTCCATATTACCTCAAAAGGCTCGACCTCAGGTTCCGTGAGTGGTACGTCGAGCACTTCCTCAGACCCCAGTTCCGCACGCTCGGGCGCGGTTGTACGTTCATGAAGCCCTGGCACGTCCAGGTCTTCGGCTGGCCCGTCGACCTGGGTGACTTCGCCAACGTCATCACCACACCCGACCACAGGGTCCGCCTCACGGTCTGGGGCAGGAACGAAGGCGACGGATTCATCAGCATCGGCAAGTACAGCCTCATCTGTCCGGGAGTGCGCATGAGTGCCGCCTCGGGCATCACGCTCGGCGACAGCTGCATGATGGCGAGCAGCGTCTACATCACCGACTCCGACTGGCACGGGATCTATGACAGGGTCGATTACATCGGCGGAAGCGAACCGGTGGTGATCGGCGACAATGTCTGGCTCGGCGACAGCTCCATCATCTGCAAGGGGGTCTCCATCGGCGACAACAGCATCATCGGCGCAGGCTCGGTAGTGACCAAGGACATCCCGGCCGATGTGGTCGCCGTCGGCAATCCGGCCAAGATCATCCGCAAGCTCGATCCTGACGAACCCATGAGGACCCGGGCGGAGTGGTTCGCCGATCCCGCCAAACTCGAGGCCGAGATCATCAGCATAGACAGGGACATGCTTGGCGGCAATACCCTGCTGGGCTGGCTGAGGTCCATGATCCTTCCACGACAAGGTGACTAAAAGAACAACCATGAGAATCGCATTCATCGCAACCCCCTATCCCCTGGAAGAGGCACCGTCTCCCCCTCTGGGCCTGACGTACGCCGCAGCGGCCTGCGAGGCGGCGGGTGCAACGGTCCGCATCTTCGACTTCATCGTGAGCAAGTACTCCCCGGAGAAGCTCGAGGCAATCCTGGACACGTTCAAGCCCGACGTGGTCGGCGCCGGTTCGGTCACCATGAACTACTATGAGGCGGAGCGCATCATCAAGGATGCCAGGCGGCTGCGCCCCTCGGTCATCACCATGATGGGGGGACCTCACGTATCCTTCGACATCGAGGGGACCTTCAGGTCCTGTCCGGAACTGGACCTCATCATCAAGGGAGAAGGAGAGCAGACCCTGCAGGAGCTCATACCCGTGCTGGACGACCGGAAGGCATGGCGCGGCATACAGGGCATCGCCTTCCGGGATGACGGGGGCATCGTCATCACCGAGCCCCGGGAACTCATCCATGACCTGGACTCCCTGCCCCTGCCCGCCCGGCATCTGCTGCCCATCTCCCGCTACCTGGCGCTCGGCTATCCGGTGAGCATCATCACGAGCCGGGGATGCCCGAACAAGTGTATCTTCTGCCTGGGCAGACGCATGGTGGGCTTCAAGGGCCGGTTCAGGAACCCCAAGCTGGTGGTGGACGAGATCGAGCACATCCTCTCCCTGGGATTCATCCGGATCAATGTGGCGGACGACCTGTTCACGGCCAACAAAGCCAGGGTCAGGGCGGTATGTGAAGAGATCGGACAACGGGGTGTTCACTTCAGCTGGACCGCGTTCGCACGGGTCAATACCGTGGACCTTGAGACCCTCAGGATCATGCGCGAGGCCGGTTGCGACTGCGTGAGCTTCGGCATCGAGTCGGGCAACCCCGAGATGTTGAAAAGGATCCGCAAGGGTATTACCCTGGATCAGGCCAGGAATGCGGTCGCCTGGTGCAAGGAGGCGGACATACTGCCTCACGCCTCCTTCATGGTGGGCCTGCCGGGCGAGACGAAGGAGACACTGAGGCAGACTCGGGAGTTCGCCGAAGAGCTCGACATCGCCTACGGCTACCACTTCTTCGCCCCCTTCCCCGGGACGACGGTGCAGGAAGAACTCAGCAACTACGACATCGAGATCCTCACCCATGACTGGAGGAGGTACGATGCCAACTCTCCCATCGTACGGACATCGCAGCTCTCTCCGGAGGACATGACCTCCTTTGTGGCGGAGTACGACAAGATCAACGAAAAGATCTGGAAAGAAGTCGAGCAGCATGTCCGGGAAGGTACCTGTACAGACCGGGAATATCTCCAGGTGGAGGGAAATCGGAGGCTCAGGCTCGTGTTCCGCATCCTCTCCGAAGACCTCGTCGAGGAATGCGTGGAGCCGAAGCAGGACGGCACGGATCCCCTCCGGATCCTGTCGGATTCAGTGGCGGCACGTACGGGTACGGATTCCACCTTCACCCATACCGTTCTGCAGGGGTTCTTCGATGCCGGCTATCTCAGGCACAGACTTGTGGACGGTCATTATCACTACTACTGGACCCACAACAGGGCCGTGGACGTCCTACCAATCGCGTCTTGAGTAGAGCTCGGCCGGGATATCGGCAGGTCCTCTTCTCCTGAGCACACCCAGGGTCTTCACCATGGGCAGCTCCTCGTAGAGTCCCGATGCGGTTGCAAGCTTGTAGATGTAATGCGGTGCCTGGCCGCCCAGGCTCGCATCCGGGAAGATGTCGTGGATGGCCAGGATACCCCCCGGCATGAGGAAAACGGACCAGGATATGTAGTCCGCAAAGGCGTCCGGGTACGTATGCCCGCCATCGATGAAGAGCATGGCCAGCGGAGTTGACCACCTGCGCACCGCGACCTCGGAGGCCGCCACGATGGGTACCACGGTGTCCGTGAGCCCTGCCTGCTCCACTGCCCTGCGGAAGAAACGGAAGGTGTCTACCTTGCCTTCCCTCTCATCGAAGAGGTCAGGGTCGAAGTACTCCTGCCCCGGCTGCTGCTCCTCCGAGCCGCGGTGGTGGTCGATGGAGTAGAGGATACCCCTGTTCTCCCTGCATCCGAGACCAAGATAGAGGGTGGACCTGCCGCAATAGCCGCCGATCTCGAGGACGGGACCGTGCAGGCTCGCTTCCCGTGCGAGGTGATAGAGCCTCTCTCCCTCTCCGGGATCGAGGAATCCTTTGACTGCAACGGTATCTATGTCGCTGATGTTCATGCATTCCCCGCCACACAGAAGTACGGGACCATGTCCTGCCAGTCAAGCAAATTCATCGCTCCGTCCGGACAGGCTGACGGAAAGGATCTGTCGAAGGCGGCACGGGTGTCTTTGTGTAAAGTTTTATGCGGCCGAATCCGAACCTGTTGTGTGTGGATAAAGACTACAAGGTAGAGTCCTATATTTCAGAAGGCGGCCTCGTCGCCTCCATCAGGATCATCCCGTCCTCGGCCGAGGTGAGGTACCTGGCGGCGGAGGACCTCCTGGAGCACCTCAAGAGCGAAGGCATCACCTTCGGCGTGATGACCGACGCCGTCGAGCAGCTGGCTCAGAAGAAAATCACGAACCAGTGGGTGGTCATCGCCCGGGGCATCAAACCCGAAGAAGGAAGGAACGGTTATATCAGGTTTCACTTCGACAAGGACAGGACCAAGGCGAGGATCCAGGAAGACGCAGCGGGCAAGGTGAACCTGCGCGACCTGAACCTCATCCAGAACGTGAAGAAAGGCGATATCCTCTGCGAGGTCGTTGGCCCTCAGGCCGGCAAGAGCGGCCTCTCGGTCAAGAACGAGGAGATGCCGAGCAAGGAAGGTGCCCACGCCAAGATGCCCGGCGGAACGAATATATCGTACTCGGCCGACCGGACCCAGATGTTCGCCGGCATGGACGGCCTGGTCAGGTGGGCCGACAATGCGGTCATCGTCGACCCCGTCTATACCGTCCACGATGTGGATGCGTCCGTCGGCAATATCCGGTTCAACGGTTCCGTGGTGGTACAGGGCGAAGTGGGCGACGGTTACGAGATCCATGCCGGTGAGGACATCACCATCGCCACAACCGTGGGAAGGGTGGTCCTGGAGGCAGGCGGGACCATCAGGATAGCGGGCGGAGTCCTGGGGCAGGAGAAGGCCGTCATCACAGCCAACGGCAACATCCATGCCCGGTTCATCCAGGATGCACATGTGAAGTCCGAGAAAGACATCATCGTGAACGACTATATCCGCAACAGCATGGTCTCTGCCATAGGCCCCGTGGTGATCAAAAATTCCGGGGGCTTCATTGCAACGAGCAAGGTCTCCTCCGACTGCTGGATCTACAGCAACACCGTGGGGCAGGAAGATGCCGGCGCGGAAACGGAGCTCAGTATCGGGCACAGCCCCGTGCTGCACCAGGAGCAGGTACGGATAAAGGAAGAGATCGAGAGCAAGACCCAGGACTTCCTGAAGTTCCAGTCCTCCCTGGCAAAGCTCAGGGTCATGAAGTCCACCAGTGAGCTCACCCGCCAGCAGGAAATGCTCTACGAGAAGATCCTCGACACCATGGAAACGCTGAGGGGCTCTCTCATACAGCAGAACAGCAAGATCACCGAGATCATAGAAAAGATTCAGAGGACCTACCAGGGCAACATCTATATCGAGGGGACCATCCATGACCGGACCACCCTCCGGATCGGCATGGCAAGCAGGACCATCACGGGTGCCATGTCCCGGGTGCACTTCTCCCTCAAGGACGGCCAGATAGCCGATGCCGAGTTCATCCTCGCTCCCGAGGTGAAGAAGGTACTGGAGGCGAAGGAATGAACCTCTTCGACAGGGACAAGGTCCTTGAAGCCATCTCCGTCGGTACGCCGGTGGAGGGCGAATACCTCAAGGGGATCGACCTGTCGGGACTGGATCTCGGGTGCGCCAACCTTCGGGGCTCGGACCTGAGCAAGACGAACCTCTCGGACACCAACCTGGAGGAGTCCCATATGGAGAGGACGAACCTGGATGAGGCGGTCCTCAGGAACACGAACCTCTCGGGCGCCCACCTCTCCGAGCTGACCCTCAAAGACATGGATCTGAGCTCCTGCACCCTGAGCAGGGTCACCTTCATGAATTCACACCTCCTCCGGGTCACCATCACGGACAGGGAGCTCCAGAAGGCCAACCTGGACGGCGCCACCTTCACGCACTGCGTCCTGAAGAACCTCGACCTGACCGGATCAAAGCTGCACAGGACCAAGTTTCTCTTCTGCCTCATCGAGGGCTGCATCCTCGACGGGTGCGACCTGACGGAGGCGAACTTCGGCCTGTCCTACCTGGTACGCACCACCATGAACAAGTCGAACCTCACGCTCACCTCGCTGGCCGGCGCCGTCATGGAAGAGATCCAGGCCAGAGAGTCCCTGCTCGACCGTGTGGACATGACGCTCATCCAGGCCCGAACCCTGGACATCACCGGCAGCAAGCAGCGCGGCATCATTGTGGAACGTGCCAAGGTGCAGGGATTGATCAAGTAGGGTCTTTTCAAAAGGCACTTCACTACAATTCCGGTGTCTTCATAATCCTTATGACGAGAGAGGAGGGTGGAACCCTGGCCTGCTCGTTTCATGCATCCCACATGTCCATCAGCTTGTCAGCCCCTGCGGGATGCATGAAATGAGCAGGTTATGTCTTTCCGGGAGGGTCTCCCGGTACCCTACTGCGGCCCTTCCTCCACCGAGATCTCGCTCCAGACCTTGTCCAGTACGCCGTTGGCAAAGGAAGGGAACTTGGAGGACCCGAACCGTTTGGCGATCTCGATGGCCTCGTTGATGGCCACCTTGTAAGGGATGTCCTTGCGGTAGGCCATCTCGTAGGCGGCTATGCGCAGGATGTTCCGGTCCGTGGTGGACATGCGGCTCACCTTCCAGTTCTCGGAGGCCTTCTCGATGAGGGAATCGATCTGCACCAGGTGCTCGCATACCCCGTTGACGAGGTCCCGTGCATAGGGGACCAGGTCGTCGTTGTCCACGAAGTGCGCGATGAAATCGTTCAGGGTCTGTTCGGTGTGGCTGCTCGTGATGTCGATCTGGTAGAGATACTGGAGCGCCACTTCCCGGGAGCGGGTCCTCTGCTTCATGGACAGGGTCAGATCTGGCCGTAGAGGTCCATCATCTCAAGCAGGGCCATGGCGGCATCGAAACCCTTGTTGCCGGACTTCGTCCCCGCACGCTCGATGGCCTGCTCGATGGTGTCGGTGGTGAGCACCCCGAAGATCACGGGAATCTTTGCATCGAGGCCCACCAGGGCCACCCCCTTGCTCACCTCTGAGGCCACGTAGTCGAAGTGCGGGGTGGATCCCCTGATCACCGCACCCAGGCAGATGATGCCGTCCGCACCGGCGGCGGAGGCGACCTTCTTGGCCACCGAGGGGATCTCGAAGGCACCGGGGACCCGGTAGACGGTGATGTCCTTCTCGGCGACGCCGTGGCGTCCCAGTGCATCCAGGGCCCCTTCCATGAGCCGGGCCGTGATGAAGTCGTTGAACCGACTGGCGACGATCGCGACTTTCTTCCCCTTGCCGAGCAGTTTGCCTTCAATGACATGCGCCATCTATACCACCTCCAGAATATGTCCCATCTTGTCCTTCTTGGTCTTGAGGTACCGCTGGTTCTCCACGGTGGGCGGGATCTCGATGGACACCCGCTCCACGATCTCCAGGCCGTAGCCCTCGAGCCCGATGATCTTCTTGGGGTTGTTGGTCATGAGCTTCATCTTGCGTACGCCCAGGTGCAGGAGGATCTGTGCGCCGATGCCGTAGTCCCTCAGGTCCGGTGCGAAGCCGAGCTCGATGTTTGCCTCCACCGTGTCCCTGCCCTTGTCCTGGAGGTGATAGGCCTTGAGCTTGTTGATGAGTCCGATCCCGCGGCCCTCCTGGCGCATGTACACGATGACGCCCTTGCCCTCCTCCTCGATCATCTCCATGGCCCGGTGGAGCTGGTCGCCGCAGTCACAGCGCATGGAGCGGAAGATGTCGCCCGTGAGACACTCGGAGTGCACACGGACCAGGACCGGTTCGTCCGGATTGATCTCGCCTTTGACCAGGGCGATGTGCTCCTTCTCGTCTATGTCGTTGTCAAAGCCCACGAGGTCGAAGACTCCCGCCTCCGTAGGCAGCTTCGCACGGACCACCTCGCGCACCAGGGTCTCGTTCTTGATGCGGTAGGCGATGATGTCGGCAATGGTGCAGATCTTCAGGCCGTGGACCGCGGCGAACTCCTCCAGCTGAGGCCTGCGGGCCATGGTCCCGTCGTCGTTCATGACCTCACAGATCACCGCACCGGCTCTCAACCCCGCCATCCTGCACAGGTCCACCGATCCCTCGGTCTGCCCGGTACGCACGAGTGTTCCGCCGGGCTTCGCCCTTAAGGGGAATATGTGGCCCGGCCTGGCCAGGTCTTCGGGCCTGGTGTCCGGGGCGATGGCCGTGCGGATGGTGACGGCCCGGTCGGCGGCGGAGATCCCTGTGGTGACACCCCGTTTCGCCTCGATGGAGACGGTGAACCCGGTGCCGAACTTGCTCGTGTTGTCCCGCACCATGGGCTGCAGGTCGAGGCGGTCCGCGATATCCGGATCCAGGGCGAGGCATACCAGGCCCCGTCCGTATCTGGCCATGAAGTTAATGGCGTCGGCGGTGACGAACTCCGCCGCCATGGTGAGGTCACCCTCGTTCTCGCGGTCTTCGTCGTCCACGAGGATGATCATCCTGCCCTGGAGCAGTTCCTGTATCGCTTCTTCAACGGTGCACGTAGGCATGTGAATCTACTCCCTTTTGAGGAACCCCTGCTTTGCGAGAAGGTCTTTCAGGCTGGTACCTTTGTCCTTATTCAGCAGATTTTCCACGTACTTTCCCAGCACGTCGAATTCAAGGTTCACCCTATCACCCGCACTTTTGAGTGTCAAGGAAGTGGATTGGGCCGTGTGGGGGATGATGTTGACCGCAAAGGCATCCGCCTGCACCTCGTTGACGGTCAGCGAAACCCCGTCGATGGCGATGGAACCCTTCTCGACGACATACCGTGCAAAGGACCCATCGAAGCCCACCCTGATGCGCACGGACTCCCCTGCGTGGTCCCTGGAGAGGATCCTGCCCACCGCGTCCACGTGTCCCAGCACGATGTGGCCGCCGAGGCGTGAGGAGAGCGTGAGGGCGCGTTCAATGTTCACCGAAGCCCCGGGTCTCATGTCTCCCAGGGTGGACCGGGAGACCGTCTCGGCCGATGCATCCGCGGCAAAGATGCTGCCCTTCTTCCCCGTGATGGTGAGGCATACCCCGTTCACAGCGACGCTGTCGCCGAGGGCATCGGCCGCGAGGTCGAATCCCGTGTCGATCTCGAGGACGAACCCTTTGCCATGGGCCTTCTTGGAGATGATCCTTCCTACGGATTCGATGATCCCGGTGAACATGTCAGTCCTCCAATCGCCCTTCCACGAGGATGTCCCCGCCGAGGATATCGGTCCTGGATATCACGAACCGGAGGGCATCGGCAATACGCTCAGGCTTTCCCCAGTCCACCAGGGGGATGCCGCCCCCCAGGATCTTGGGTGCGATGAAGATCAGTAACCTGTCCACCAGGCCCGACTTCAAAAGGCTCGAGTACACGCCGCTGCCGCCTTCCACCATGACGGCGTGGAGTCCCATGCCGCCGAGGGTTCCGAAAACGGCATCCCAGGGGATCATGCCGGAGGCGTCCGGTTCCATCCGGATGACCTGCACTCCTGACTCCACCGGTCCGGGCCGGTCATCCTCCCGGCGGATCGTGAAAACGACGGCGCCCTTGCCCAGACTCCTTGCGGTATGCGGGACTTCCAGCCGCGGATCCAGGATGATCCGCACAGGGTCCCTTCCACCCTCCATGCGGCAGGTGAGCAGGGGGTCGTCGCTGACGACCGTGCCGGATCCCACCATGACGCCGTCGACCCGGTTGCGCAGCTCGTGCACGAACGCACGGGACACCTCTGAGCTGATCCACTGGGAGTCCCCCGTGGCCGCTGCGATCCTGCCGTCCAGGGTGACGGCCGCCTTGAGGATGACGTAAGGCCTCTTCTTCTCCATCCAGGTGCCGTACCAGAGGATGAGGTCCCTGCATACCTCCTCGCATACCCCGGTATCCACCGTGATGCCGGCTGTCTTGAGCCGTTCGATGCCCTTGCCCGCCACGAGCGGGTTCGGGTCCAGGGTGCCCACGATGACGCGTGAGATGCCCGCCCGGATGACCGACTCGGTGCAGGGGGGCGTCCTGCCGTGGTGGTCGCAGGGCTCGAGGGTCACATAGAGAGCGGCCCCCCGGGCCTCTTCTCCTGCCTCCCTAAGGGCGTACACCTCGGCGTGGGGCATGCCCGCCTTCGGGTGAAAGCCCCTCCCCACGACCTGCCCGTCCTTCACGATCACGGCACCGACGCTCGGGTTCGGGGCGGTCCTGCCGATGGCCTGCCGCGCCAGGGCGATGGCCTCGTTCATGAAGGTGATGTCAGGATTCGTCTGCATATTCCACCGGAATGGGTCTCACGAATCAGGCAACAGCCCCATCATCGCTTCTTCGTCCGCTTCAGGCCCTTGATCTCGCTCATGAACTCACTGACGTCCTTGAAATCGCGGTATACCGAGGCGAACCGGACATAGGCCACGGGGTCGAGCCTGTTCAGGGCCTCCATGACCCGCTCGCCGATGTAGGAAGACGGGACCTCCCGGTCCCACCTGGACTGGATGTCCTGGATGAGGGCGTCCTTGAGGGTCTCGATGGCCTCCATGCTCACCGGCCGCTTCTCGCATGCCGTCATGATGCCGGTGACCACCTTGCCCGGGTCGAAGGGCTCCCGCCTGCCGTCCTTCTTGACCACCACGGGCATGAACTCCTCAATGTGCTCGTATGTGGTGAACCGGTAGCCGCAGTTCTCACACTCCCGCCTGCGCCGTATGGCCTTCCCGTCCTGGCTGATCCTGGACTGCAGCACCTTGTCTTCGAGTCCGGAACACCGGGGACACCGCATGGGCCGTCACCCCCCGTAGACAGGGAAACGTTTCGTCAGTTCGGCGACCTCGTTCTTGACCTGCGTGACGGCGTCGGCGCCCCCCTTGGCCTCGATGACCTTGGCGATCATGCGGGCCACCAGGCGCATCTCCTCTTCCTTCATGCCCCGGGTGGTCAGTGCGGGCGTGCCGATGCGGATGCCCGAGGTCACGAAGGGGCTCTTGGTGTCGAAGGGGATGGTGTTGCGGTTCACGGTGATGTTGGCGGCGTCGAGCATCTCCTGGGCGTCCTTTCCCGTAACGTCCTTGTTGGAAAGGTCCACGAGCATGAGGTGATTGTCCGTACCGCCCGAGACAAGGGTGAAGCCCAGGGAGAGGAACTCGTCCGCCATGGCCTTGGCGTTCTTCACGATCTGGGTCTGGTAGTCCTTGAACTCGGGCGTCAGGGCCTCCTTCAGCGCCACGGCCTTGGCCGCGATGACGTGCATGAGCGGGCCTCCCTGCATGCCCGGGAAGACCTTGGAGTTCAGCGTCTTGGCGTGCTGCTCCTTGCACAGGACCATGCCGCCCCGCGGACCGCGCAGGGTCTTGTGGGTGGTGGTGGTGACGAAGTCCGCGTAAGGCACCGGGCTCGGGTGCAGGCCGACGGCGATGAGCCCCGCTATGTGGGCCATGTCCACCATGAAGTAGGCGCCGACCTCGTCGGCGACCTCCTTGAAAATCTTGTAGTCGATGATACGCGGATACGCACTGGCGCCAGCGATGATGAGCTTGGGCTTGTGCTGCTTCGCCAGGTCCCTGAGCTGGTCGTAGTCAATGCGGTGGGTGTCCTCGCGCACGCCGTAGGGGACGACCTTGTAGATCTTGCCCGAGAAGTTCACGGGGGAGCCCATGGAGAGATGTCCGCCGTGGGGCAGGCTCATGCCCAGGTACGTGTCGCCCGGCTCCAGGATGGAGAAGTACACGGCCATGTTCGCCTGGGAGCCCGAGTGGGGCTGGACATTGGCATGGTCCGCACCGAAGAGCTGCTTGGCCCGGGCGATGGCGAGATCCTCGGCCACGTCGACGTATTCGCACCCGCCGTAGTACCTCTTCGCGGGATATCCTTCCGCATACTTGTTGGTCATGACGCAGCCCTGAGCCTCGAGCACGGCCTGGCTCACGATGTTCTCGGATGCGATGAGCTCGAGCTTGTAGCGCTGCCTTGCAAGCTCACCCATGATGGCGTCATATACTTCGGGGTCGGTCTTCTTCACGTTCTCAAGATTCATGTCGGTCTCCTATCTCACTCTTGATTCACCGGATCTTACCGGAAAGCTCTTCGATCCTGGAAAGCCTTGCCGCATGGCGGCCGCCCTCGAAGGGGGTATTCATCCATACCTCCACGATCTCGGCGGCGATCCCCGGCCCGGTCACCCTGGCCCCCAGGACGAGGCAGTTGGCATCGTTGTGCTGCCTGGACATGCGTGCGGTATAGCCGTCGTGGCACAACGCGGCCCTGACTCCCCTGCAGCGGTTGGCGAAGATGGACATGCCGATGCCCGTACCGCAGATGAGCACGATCCGATCGCACGCCCCGTCAAGGAGCATCTCCACGGCCTTGTGCGCATAGTCCGGGTAGTCGACGGACGAGGTGCCGTCCGTTCCGAGGTCAGCGACCTCGACCCCCAGGGTCTTCAGGGTGTCGATGATCACCGGCTTCAGCGTGAATCCGCCATGGTCGCATGCAACGGCAACCTTTATCATCCATCTCTCCCGATGACCAGCACCGCATTCTGGCCGCCGAAGGCAAAGGAGTCGTTCATGCAGTACGACACCTCCGCCCGGACGGCCCGGCCCGGTATGTAGTTGAGATCGCATTCCGGATCGGGGTTGTCAAGGTTGATGGTGGGGGGGAGTGTTCCGTTCCTCATAGCGAGGATGCAGATGGCCGCCTCGAGACTCGCGGTACCGCCGATGAGATGCCCGGTCATGGATTTGGTGGAGCTCATGGGGATCTCATAGGCGCGGGGACCGAAGACCTTCTTCACGGCCAGGGTTTCGGTCTTGTCGTTGAGCGGCGTCGAGGTGCCGTGGGCATTGATGTAGCCGATATCCTCCCGGGAGACGCCGGCATCCTCCAGTGCCCTTTCCATGGCATGGACCACCGCCGTCGCCTCGGGGTCGGGCGCCACCAGGTGATAGGCATCCTGGCTCATACCCGCGCCGGCAAGGATGCCGAGGACATCCGCCCCCCGGGACCGCGCCCTGTCGAGGTCCTCAAGCACCAGCGCGGCTCCGCCCTCCGCTATGACGAATCCGTCCCGGTCGCGGTCAAAGGGCCGGCATGCCCGGGCAGGGTCGTCGTTGCGCGTGGACAGGGCTCGCATGGAGGCAAAGGCGGAAACCGAGAAGGGCGTAAGGCACGCCTCCACGCCGCCTGCGACCATGCAGTCCGCATCGCCCGCCTGGATGAGTCTCATGGCCACGGCCAGGGCGTGCCCTCCGGTGGCGCATGCAGAGGAGAGCCCCATGCCCGGGCCATTGGCCTTGATCTTCATGGCCAGCTCGGCCGACGCGATGTTGGGGATGAACATGGGCACGGTAAGGGGAGATACCCTCCTGGCTCCCTTTTCACGGAAAACGGGTACCTGTTCTTCAATGGTCTCCATGCCCCCGGCCCCGGTTCCCATGAGAACGCCGACGCGGTGTGCCGGGTAGGTATCGGATGGCAGGCCTGCCTGCCCGTACGCATCGAGCCCGCACGTCACCGCCATCTGCGTATAGCGGTCCATGCGCCGGATGTCCTTGGGGCCCAGGTGGCGGGACGGGTCGAATCCCCGGGCACGGCCTCCGAAGGTGACCGGGAGGCCGGACAGTTCCTCGATGGGTCCGATTCCAGATATACCTTGGATAAGATTTTCCCAGAGCGTCCTACAATCGCTACCGAGAGGCGAGATTACTCCTATACCGGTGACAGCTATCCTTTTCTTCATCTAGGAAGTCATATCTTTGCTTTTACGTACTCTATGGCGTCCTTTACGAACTTGATCTTCTCAGCGTCTTCATCCGGGATCTCGATGTTGAACTCTTCCTCGACGGTCATGATCAGCTCGACAAGATCGAGGGAATCGGCCCCCAGATCGTCCGCAAAGGACATCTCCGGCTTGATCTCGGAAGGGTCCTTCTCCAACTGCTCGGCAATCAGTTGAATGATACGCTGTTGAACATCTGCCATCAGTATAGTCCTCCTTTAAGGTTCTCTACATCCTCACACGGATCACGTATAAAGCCCGCCATCCACAACAACCACCTGACCGGTAATGTATGCGCTCAGGTCCGAGCATAGAAACAGAATGACCCCGGCCACCTCGTCCGGGCTGCCGATTTTGCGCAGCGGTATATCGTTGATGATGGCCCCTCTGTCAATGCCCTCAGTCATCTCGGTATTTACGAGGCCGGGTGCGATGGCATTCACCCGTACTCCCCGCGGGCCCAGCTCCTTTGCGAAGCTCTTTGTCATGCCGATGAGCCCGGCCTTCGTCGTTGCATACACGCTCTGGCCCGGGTTGCCCCCGAGCCCCACGATGGATGAGACCGTCACGATCTTTCCACGTCTCTGCTTTATCATATATCGCGCAGCGTGAAAAGTGCAGAAAAAAGACCCTTTAAGATTCACATCTATCATTTCATTGACCATTTCCGGCCTGATCCTGAGGAAAAGTGCGTCTTTCGAGATGCCGGCATTGTTCACCAGGATATCGATCCGCTGATGGACGGCCATGATCTCCCCGAAGGCCTTCCCCACTTCAGCCTCCACAGAGATATCGAAACGCATGGATTCCGCTGATCCGCCTTCGGAATGGATGGACTCGACGACCTCACGCGCCTTGTCGTCGTTCGTCCTGTAGTTGACGATGACATGAGCCCCGGCAGCCGCGAGGGTCTTTGCCGTCGCCGCCCCGATCCCCCGGCTGGCGCCGGTGACGAGGGCCACCTGGGTTCCCAGATCAATGCCCGTCATTGGCGATCACCTCCACCTTCACCCCGGGTGCTATCCGCCTGACGAGCGGCGCGAGCACGGAGCGGGGTCCGATTTCAATGAAATGATCGATACCCCGGGAGCATGCCTCGAGGACCGACTCCTCGAACCGCACCGGGTGTGTGAGCTGATCGGCAAGCAGAGACTTGATGCGCCCCGGTTCGGTCTCCGCAGCGGCGCTCGCATTGGATATTACCGGACACCGGGGGGTCCCGAGATCGATCTCCTCAAGATACGACCCGAGGTCCTTCCGCGCCCTGTCCATGTAGGGGCAGTGGGATGCCAGGGAGACCTTCAGGGGGACCAGCCGTTTGGCCCCTTTCTCCCTGAGTATGGGGGCAGCGGCATCCATGGAGCGGGCACTCCCCGAAATAACGACCTGGGAGGCCCCGTTGAGGTTCGCCACCCAGAGATCCGGGAGACCCGAAACGACCTGTTCCACCTTCTCATGGGCAAGGCCCAGGACCGCCGCCATGCACCCTTCCCCGCGGGGGCGGGAGGCATCCATGAACTCGGCCCGCTTCGTCACGAGCCTGACGGCCTCCGAGGTCGTCAGGCATCCCGCCGCCACGAGGGCGGTGTATTCACCCAGGCTGTGGCCCAGGACAGCAGCCGGATCCGTCAGTCCCGACCTCTCCCAGAGGGCGGCACATACGGAAAGTATCGCAGGCTGGGCATTGACCGTCTCCCCGAGCAGGTCTTCCGGGCCGTTCTCCATGAGGGCGCGCAACTCCCCCTGAATGCTCCGGTCCAGATCGAGTCCCCGGGACATGCCGGGGAATTGGCTCCCTTGGCCTGGGAAGATCAGGCAATACGCCATTATTCAGCTTCTTTTGCCTTGATCACCTCTCTGCCCTTGTAATATCCGCAGTTGGGGCAGACCTTGTGCGGCGCCTTAGGCTCCTGACAGTTGGGGCAGAAGGAAACGGCCGGGACCGTCACGGAATCGTTGGCCCTGCGCTTGTCTCTCCTGGCGCTCGAGTGTCTTCTCTTTGGCAATGGCATTGCTGACTCCTATCTTTCTCTTAAAGTTTATTCTTGAGTTGTCTCAGTACCTGGAACCTCGGGTCCTCCACCCCGGCACACTCACACCGGCCCTCGTTCAGGTTGGTGCCGCAGCGGGGGCACAGCCCCTTGCAGTCTTCGCTGCACACATAGATGATGGGCAACGACAGCACAAGCTCGGAAATGATGTACTGGCCCAGGAGGATATCCCTCCGGTAGTACCCCGTATCCGCACTCAGCCGCTGCGCCTCCAGCTCGCCCTCCATCTCGGGGGGTGCGGGTATGTAATCGCTCTGAAGGTGCAGGTCCACGGGGTAGCTCATGGAAGACAGGCAGCGTGAGCAGCTCGTGAGGATCCGCCCCTTGATGTCCACGTTCACGTGGATACTCTCCTGCCTCCTGTCCACCTCGTAATGGATGACGAACGGCTCTTCCACCCGGAGATCCTGGTCCCCGAGCACGGCGGCCATGACCTCCGGTCCTATCCGGAGGTCTTTCTCGATGCCCGCCTCCCCAATGGTATCGGGGATGAGCTTTATCTCGTCGATACTCTTCGCCTTATCCATAACAGTAGATCATGCTACTATTTCATACGGCAGACTTTGTCAAGAAGCCGCTGTGAACATGTGCCGGGGTAATCGGTTCTGTTCTCTTGACACCCGGGGAAAGCACATATAGGGATATGCACCATGGACATCACCATGAAGGCATGGCTCAACGGAACCCTTGTGGATTGGGGCGAGGTCAAGGTTTCCCCTCTCTCCCACAGCTTCAACCGCGCATCGGCCGTGTTCGAGGTCATGGCTGTGGTCCCTGCCGCAAAGGGACCTGCCGTCATCTGCCTGGCCGAGCACGTGCGGCGCTTTTTTTCGAGTGCGGAGCAGGCCTTCATGAACATACCCTTCACCCTCAAGCAAATAGAGGAGGCTGTTCTGGTAACGGCCCGGGTCAACAAGGTGAAGGGCGGGGTGGTCAAGTGCTACGCCTACTACCCGGATATCGATCTCGGACCTACGATCCCCGAGCATGTCTCGACCGCGGTATTCTGTCTGGACTATGGCATGCTCGGCATCGACCCTGACAAGTACGCTTCCCCCCTGAACATCGGCATCTCCTCGTACCGGAAGCTCCATCCATCCACAGCTGCGGTGCATGCAAAGATTACGGGAAACTATGCCAACGGTTACCTCGCCAGGACCGAGGCCCGAAGAAAGGGCTTCGACGACGCCCTCATGCTTGATGTCGGGGGCCGCATCGCCGAGGCACCCACGGCCAACATCTTCTTTGTGAAGGACGGGTGTGTGCGGACACCATCTGACGAGAACGTGCTGCCCGGCATCACGAGGAGCGTGGTGATGGACGTGCTCGAAGACATGGGGATCACGGTGGCGCAATCGATCATCATGCCGGGCGATCTGTGCGAATATGACGAGGCATTCCTCTCCGGCACCCTGAGGCAGGTCCAGGCCGTCCGGCGCATCGAGGACTGCGAATTCACCAGTCCCGGACCCGTCACCGGGAAACTCATGGACCGCATGAACGAGGTCTACGGCGGCGGGGTGGAAAAGTTCAACGGGATCCTTGCTTATATTGGATAACGGTCTCCGACAGCCCCCTTGTCGATGGCTCCGGATCGAGTCATAACCCCGCATTCTCCCTTGACAAGAATATAAATCACGGATATCTAGGTACACCGTTGACCGTTCCTCGGTAGCTCAATCGGCAGAGCGGGTGGCTGTTAACCACTAGGTTGTAGGTTCGAGTCCTACCCGAGGAGCCAGACTGACCCAAAGCCGGGTACTCCATTCGGATTGCCCGGCTTTGTATTTTGTATGACCCCTGCAAGGGCTTTATGACTGCCTTTCAAGAAGACTTCTCTCCCTTCCATCCTGATCTCATCCGCCAGCGACCTCAGGATATTCTTTCCTGAAGTTTGATTCTTTCTCCTTGAGCTTCTGAGAGAGCACGGAACAGAAAGCGTCCGCCTGCTATTCCCTATCTTTGACAAGGGGATTTCTTGTTGCCTTCTGAGCCTCGCAATCTCTGTCAGGATCTCTTGTCTTCTTGCATGGTGCTTATGGGCTCTTTGGTTCAGGGATAAATCAAGAGGCAAAAAACATTCTTTACCGCTCCGTAAAGCCTGTCCGTACGTTGTGTCAGTTCATCATGCTCTCTTGATAAACGTTTTATTTGATCATGCCGGTGTGTTTATCAATTATGAGCATATCCATGTATTTTCCATCCTCTGTAAGGATCTCAGCATCGAAGTCGTTGTCGTTTTCTATTATTTCCCCGGGTCTGAGGCCGGGAATCTCAGAACGGCTGATGTAATCATCAACAATGCGGCGAGCCTGATCCATGGTGATGGGTTTTTCCACCTCAGGCAATCTCTTTTCATAATCCATCTTGTATCTGTCCCGGTAATACTGGTATCTGTTGAGGTCCTCATCTCCACTGTTTTCCACATTGTCCGCGTTATTATTCCCGCTCTCATCATCGCACCACGGACAAAGCCAGACATCATCCTCTCCGCCCGAGTAATGCCGGTCATCATGATCCCTGCGGGCATATACCTGCAGGGTGCCTGCAGCCAGGATAACACATACCACCAGCACGATGGTCTTCTTCATAGCCATATCCCCTCCTTTGAAAAACAGAGGATTTCGAAGGAGCTGTCACCCAAGTAATAGTGCCTTATCTCTGAAAATCAATCCTGCATGTTCCGGTAGGGAATACAATTGACTTGTTTCTGAATCCTGAATGATTATTATCAGTCCACTAATGTCTCGATGAGCTGTTTAGTGCAACAACATGAATCTACGGGAAAAGGAAGATACAAGATGCGTGGCAATCGGTATTCTCCGAGATACTTTGACCATATGTGAAAATCATATGCACACATTGTGGATAACCATGAAGGGTAGAGCTCTTATATGAATAAATGGGCATTCAGATTACTGGTCATGGGGATCGTCCTGGCGGGAATATGTGGGGTCATTTACTTCATCCACTCCCTCTCTTACGAGAGCACCGATGATGCCTATATAACCGGCATGATCGTGCCCGTCTCGGCCGAGGTAAAGGGAAAGGTCGTGAAGGTGCATATCAGTGACAACCAGGACGTTACTGCCGGGGCTCCCCTCGTCGAGATCGACCAGGAGGATTACCTGCATGTGCTGAACGAAAAAAGCGTGAGCATTTCACAGCTTCAGGCTCAGAACAGTGAACTGAAGGCCTCCATTGAACAAGGGGAAACGACACTGGCCCAAGCCCATGCAAACCTGAAGGCCGCTATCGCTGAAGAGAATCTTGCTGCTAAGGATGTGAAACGCTACGGCAGCCTGCTGGAGCAGAAGGTCGTTTCACAGAGCCAGTATGACGATGTTCAATCTCGATGGCAGGTTGCAAGGGCCAGGAAAGATGCTGCAGCCGCCGCCGTGGCAGGGGCCGAGGCCTCGTTGAAAACCCTTCGGGCTGGCCTGAAGATCCAGGAGTACAAGATCAAGGAGGCTGAGGTATCCCGCAGTCTTGCCCAGCTGGATCTTTCGCGGACAATCGTCGTGGCACCCGTGTCGGGAAGGATAGCCATGAAGAACGTGGACCCCGGCAAATATGTGGAGCCGGGCCAGCCGCTTCTTTCCATCGTGAAGGAAGATACCTGGGTCGTGGCTAATTTCAAGGAGACGCAGCTCGACAAAATGTTCGTCGGACAGCCTGTGAAGATCAAGGCCGACGCCTACCCGGGCAGGGTCTTCAAGGGTCATGTCGACAGCATGCAGCCAGGAACCGGGTCGGTCTTCAGCCTGCTGCCCCCGGAGAATGCAACGGGCAATTTCGTCAAGGTGGTGCAGCGTGTCCCCATCAAGATCGTCATCGACTCCGAGTTCGATCCTGCTCATCCGTTGTGGCCCGGTCTTTCCGTTGTCCCGAGCGTTGATGTAAGCCGCCGGACAGGCCCCGGCCTGTCCGGGAAATAGAGGCTGCATGAGCGGGAAGCTGATCGGCACTAAGTGGATCATCACCTTGACGGTCATGACCGGGACCATCATGTCCGCCATCGACACGAGCATCGTGAATGTCGCGCTGCCCGTCATGCGGGGCACTCTCGGGGCCTCGGTCGAAGAAATCACCTGGGTTTCGACAGGATACATCCTTTCGAACGTCATCATCATGCCCATCGTGGCACTTCTGAGCTCACGGTTCGGACGGAAGAGGTTCTATATGTTCTCGGTACTGCTGTTCACCTGCGCTTCCATGCTGTGCGGGCTTGCCGGGAGCCTGGGTTCGATCGTATTCTTCCGCATTGTTCAGGGCATCGGCGGCGGGGCCCTGATTCCCGTCTCACAGGCGATTCTCAGGGAAACCTTTCCGCCGAAAGAGCAGGCCATGGCAATGGGTCTCTACGGCATCGGCGTCATCCTGGGGCCCGCCATCGGGCCCACTCTCGGGGGATGGCTCACAGACAATTACTCCTGGCCGTGGATTTTCTATATCAACGTGCCGATCGGCATCCTCAATATTCTCCTGGTCATGAGGTTCATCGAAGACCCGCCCTATCTGCTCCGAGAGAAAGGGACGATCGACCTTGCAGGCCTGCTTTTCATGTCCATCGGCCTGGGCGCCCTCCAGATCATGCTCGAGAAGGGCGAGCAGAAAGACTGGTTCTCGTCAAACTTCATCATTACCCTTGCCGTGATCTCATCCGTAGGTCTCATGGCGTTTACCTGGCGGGAGTTGACCACGGACAGACCTGCGGTCAACCTGAAGATCCTGAAGGACATCAATTTCACCTCCGCAACCTTTCTTGGTGGTATTCTCGGCCTGGCGCTGATGGGCAGCCTCTTTCTCCTGCCCCTCCTCCTCCAGCAGCTCCTCGGGTTCCCGGCCTTCGACTCGGGCCTTGCCCTGCTCCCGAGGAGCATCGCCATGGCCATCTCGATGCCCATTGGAGGCAGGCTCTATAACAGGTTTGGCCCCCGGATGCTTATCGGAACAGGGCTTGCCGTGAATGCCCTGTCATTCTACGAGTTCTCGTGCCTTTCGCTTGACATGGGGTACTGGGATATATTCCTCCCCCAGTTCCTTCAGGGCATCGGGTTCGGGCTCATCTTCGTGTCCTTGAGCACGGCAGCACTCTCATCCGTTGAAAAGCCGCTCATGACAGCCGCCACAGGGCTGTACAACGTCATCAGGCAGGTGTTCGGCAGCATCGGCATAGCGGTATCCGCCACACTGCTCACCCAGGGAGAAAACTGGAACAGGGCTGTCCTCGTCAAGAATATCAACGCGTTCAGCGACATCGCTTCCGGCACACTCGACGGATTCTGGCCGTATCTGGTCACGAGGGGAGTGAACCCGTTTGTCGCAAAGACGATGGCCTTGAAGATGATGGATGGATTCATACTCCAGCAGGCAAGCATGCTCTCATACAACCATGTCTTCTCCCTCATCGCCATACTTTTTCTGTGCTCAATACCCCTTATCATCTTTATAAAAGATGCTCGATTAGACATGGGCAAAGATGTTGTCACCGATTGAGGAGGATAGGCGCATGGCGGACAAGGGTCATACTGCAGTTACCATATCGAGGCAGATGGGAAGCGGTGGTACGTACATAGGCTATCTGCTGTCACGGGAACTGGGCTTCAAATACATAGACCGGGAGATTCTGCAGGTGGCGGCAGAACATCTCAAGACCGATGCGGACTGGCTCGAGCACTTCGATGAAAGATCTTCGGGACTTCTTGCAAATATCTTGCGTGGGCTTGCGTTGGGAACTCCTGAAACCATGTGCACCTTTCCCCTGAGCCGGCCGGTGTATGACAGGGATCTGTTCGCCCTCGAGTGCAAGATCATGAATGACATGCTGGACCTCCACGATGCGGTGTTCATTGGTCGGGCCGGATTCCATGCCCTGAAAGACCACCCGGGTGTTATCAGCATATTCATCCATGCCCCCTTGGAATTCAGGATCGAACGCATCATGAAGGTGCAGAACATCACGGACATCAGGCAGGCACGGGACGAGATAGAAAAGTCGGACCAGAGAAAGGCCAGGTACATACAGGATATGGTCGGTGTGAACTGGACCGATTCATTGAACTATCACCTGACCATAGATTCGAGCACAGTCAGCTTCGATGCAGGTGTAGGGATGATCAAGAACCTTCTTGCACGATGAGATGTCTTGGGCTCGATGAGAAGGTGCCAGTCACACCTTTTTCCATGTTCCTTGAAAGATATGCCTGTCAGCGAAGCCTCCTTGGTATCGTTTCAGTTCAGAAAGTTTGAGGGTGAGATCCGTACCCTATTGAAAAAGACAAAGGGCTTCCTATTATACCTGGAATAATAAAAAATACAGGAGGATGACAGGCAATGGGAAAAATAATGAGCAGCATTTTAGTGGTTCTGGTGGTTATAGGCTTCACCATGACAACCTTCGCGGCCGAGGCTGGTGAAGGCAAGAGCAAGCCGTCCCAGGAACAACAGGTTACGTCGACAGAAACTTCTGCGGGGATCATGGGGAATATCGTGTCCATCAACAAGGCCAAGAACGAGGTCGTGATAAAAGACAATGAGACCAAGACTAACAAGGTGGTTATCGTTGAAGCAAAGGAAATCGGGAAGTTCAAGAAAGGCGACTTCGTGAAGGTGGTACTGGCCCCGGGCAGCGACAACAAGGCCGGTTACATTGGAAAGGTCGTGGTGGATGCCGGGAAGAGGGAGGAGAAGAGCAACTGAAGACCAGCACATGCTGGGGGGCGTTGTCTCGGCCCCCCAGCCGATCCTTTCGGGGCAAACCGCGTCCTTCGACTGTAAAGCCGGAAGCTCACAGAGCTATAATCACAAGGGGGTACCATGATGACACACAAAATGTTTCTGATGGCAGGGTTGATTGCGTTTATTGTCTTCAGTCAAGCGGCTTATGCCCCGCTAACCTATGCCCAGGGTCAGACATTGGAACCGGGAACCACCTTTCAGAAGGCTCATGAGTCTTTTCTTAAAAAGGAATACAAGGAGTCCGCCGCTGAGATACGAAAAGGTGCGAACTTTTTAAAGAAAGAGGTACAGTCTGCCAATGATGAAGGGAATAAAGCCTTGTCGGCATCTATTCAGGAGCTTGGCAAACTGGCGGATAAAGTTGAAAAAGGTGCCGTAAAATCGGACAAGGAACTGAAGGATTCATTCTCCAGGGCTGAGCACGCATTGGCGGATAACTACTACCTCAAGGCATCTGAATCGTGGGCCAGGAAAGAAACCAAGGAGACCGGTCATGCCCTCAGCTCAGCGGCGGACCATATTGAACTTGCTGCCAAGTGGTCCGGCCGGAAACTGGAGACCGGTGAATCCAGGGCGGTCAGCCTGGGACGCGAGGTCTCCGATAAACTTGTCCAGGGCACGGGTTACGTATCCGAAGAGGTCAACAAGAGCCTCACAAGCATGGGCGATGCATTATCAGGGCTAGGTAAAAGAATCTCTTCCGAAAAACAATAGGATGAACTGGCTCCGCTCTGGTCTGACAGAGCGCCTTCTCACCCCAAGGGAGCGAAATCAGACCGGAGCTGTACCATAATGTTGCATTATCTTCTCGCTCTACTGATACATTGATCTGCCCTGTCCTACATCAGGAACACGATCATCCCCTTCATCACCGCAAGTATTTTCCCCTGACGACCGCGCCCTCATTGCCCGCCCTCTTGGAACCATTCGTCCACAGCACCTCTAAGTTGCCGGTCATGTTGATCTTCGTGGGTGTGACAAGGTGAACCACGGATCGATGATCGTTACCTCCATCCGCCCGGACAGCACCATGTCAGGACTCGGAGTCATGACAAATCGAAACTGACGCCTGAACCAGTTTTATTGAGAGTCCGGCACGGGCTTTTTCTTGCCTCTTTCAGGACTCTGCGCTGAACCTGTATCCTTCCCCGTAGACCGAGCTGATGATGTCGCCGTCGCCCAGCACGGCGGCTATCTTCCTCCTGAGGTTCTTGATGTGGGAGTCGATGGTGCGGTCGTATCCCTCGAATTCGTACCCCTGCACCTGGTTGACCAGGTCGTTGCGGGAGAACACCCGGTTCGGGTGGGAGATCAGCACCTTGAGGAGCCTGAATTCACTGGGCGTCAACCTGATCTCCTCGCCCCGGACCAACACCCGGCGGGTCTCGTCGTCCAGCTCGATGTCGCCGGCAACGATCCTCCTGACCTCGGGTTCGGCATGGACCCGACGCAGGACGGCCCTGACCCGGGCGACGACCTCCCGGGGGGAAAACGGCTTGCAGACATAGTCATCGGCACCGAGCTCCAGGCCGAGGAGGCGGTCGATCTCTTCGACCCGCGCGGTGATCATGATGACAGGGACCCGGGAAGTCTTCCTTACCTCGCGGCACACCTCCATACCGTCCATGCCGGGCAGCATGATGTCCAGCAGGATAAGATCCGGCGACCTCTGCTTCACGAAGCCCACCACGGCATCACCCCTGTCGAGCATCGATGCCCGGTAGCCGGCCTTCTCGAGATAGTCCCTGAGAAGGGAAGCGATCTTTTCTTCGTCTTCGACAATGAGAATATGTTCCGATGCCATATGGGGGAACCTCCGTGCGTCATGCCTTCCTGAGAAGGGGCAGGGTCATCTCTATCCGCAGCCCCCCCAGGGTCGAATGGGCCGCGTGGATCTCACCGCCGGACGATTCGACGATGCTCTTGCAGATGGCCAGGCCGAGGCCGCTCCCTCCGTTCCTGCGCGACCGCGAGGGATCGATGCGGTACAGCCTGTCGAAGAGCTTGTCGAGTGAACTGTCCGGCACACCGGGTTTCGAGTCCTCGAAGTTGAGGCGCACGGCATTCTCCGAGAGTTCCCACCAGATCCTCATCTCCCCCGGGGACTCGGTGTATCGCAGGGTATTCTCGAAGATGTTGGAGAACACCTGTGCCAGCCGGTCACGGTCGCCCATGACGACCGGTCGAATCCTGACGGCCCTGTCATAGCTGAAGGACAGAGCCGCCTGGGTGAATCTCGTCGCGAACAGGTCCAAGGTCTCCTCCAGGACATCGAGCACATCCACCGGCTCCCTGATGATCGACAGGGAGCCCGCATCGGCAACGGACAGATCGTGGAGGTCTCTGACGAGCTTCTCGAGGTGCATGACCTCGGCATGGAGCGACTCGAGGCTCTTCGCGGTCACTCCGCGGACCCCGTCCTGTATGGACTCGATCTCGCCGCGGAGGATGGCCAGAGGGGTCCTCAACTCGTGCGAGATGTCCGATATCCACTGCTTTCTCAGGGTCTCGTAACGGTCAAGGGTCTGTGCCATCCTGTTGAAATCCTCCGCCAGCTCTCCGAGTTCGTCGGCCGTATCCACCGCGATCCTCGTATCGAACTTCCGCGATGCCAGGGCATGCGCCCCCTGGGCGATCTGCCCGACAGGCCGCAGGAGGTGCCGGGAGAGGAGGTATGAGACGAGGGCGGCCAGGACCAGCGTGGCGCACCCGGTGAGGGAAAAGACCAGGGTCATGCGGGAGAGGAAGCGTGCCTCCAGGGGACCCGACGGTTCTTTTCTCTTGAGCAGGCCGAGCCACCCCACCGTCCTTCCGTCCACCGTGATGGCCCGCATGATGTGCCCTTCCGGGGTATCCGACCTTCCCGCCACCACTCGCTCCTGCTCGTCGAAAAGCGAGATCCTTCCGTCCATGTGCGGGATATAGGGGTGGGCGGGCAGGGAAGGAGGCGGGACTTCCCGGTCCGGTCCGAACCCCATGTCCGGCCTTCCTCCGGGATCACGGGGCTCAGGGAACGGCCTTTCAATCCTCCGGAAATCGGGGCGCACGATCTCGCGGAACGCACCCGGGTCGGCCTTGAGGAATCCCCAGCCCTGGTGCTCCTGATAGACCTGCCCCAGTTTCTCCACAAGCTCCCCGAGTCTTTCCATCTCTTCCCGGTTCACGAATTCCCGGAAGTCCCTCTCGACGAAATAGCGCATGATCCCCACCATGAGGACGATGCTGACCACACTCGTGATCAGGAATGTCAGGAACAGCTTGTAGGCCAGCCTGACTCTCATCCGTCCTCCTTCGGACGGGGTTTCCTGAGGGGGATCTCCACCATGGACAACAGGGTAATACACGCACGGCCCCATTTCAAACCAATTTGAGAAACCTCACAGACTTTCTACAGTTCCTCCATAGTTTCTCCACATTCGGCTGGTAGCCTTCAACGCAACGAAGAACATGGAAAGGAACCCTCCCATGAAAGGAAAATCTCTTCTGTACCTTTTCATGGTCTGTGTCTTCCTCTGTGGGTGCGGCTCGGAAATCCTCACGGAAGAAGAAGAGGACTATGAGGACATGATCGCCACCTACGATACCTATACGGTCTCGGGTCTCTGGGATGCACTGGAAAACGACGAGGACATCAACGGCACCTACATCCTCCTCCAGGGCGTCCTTTTCAGCGTCGGTGATGACGAGGTGGTCCTCATCGACAGCGAGACGTCAAAGACCGCCCAGTGCGAGTTCAACGGCAGCGTCGACCTCACGGAGCTTGAAACTGCCCTGGAAAACAACGAAGGCGACGATGAAGACACGGTCACGATCGGGGGCATATGCCTCTTCTACAGCGATACGACCTACTATCCGTACCTGGACAGCTGCGATTACTATTATGTGAACGACGACGAGTGACGGGGGATTTCCCATGGTGAAAGGTCCATGCAGTGCCTGGGCTGCAGGATATCATCGAACAGCATATCTGATCCTGCTGTGCATCCTCCTGGCAGGCGTCTTTTCCGGAGGGTGCGGATCAAGCAGCGAGGACGACGACTCCGACGAGTATGACCTGATGACCTCCACCTACCCGACCTTCAAGGTCTCGGATATCTGGAAGGCGTTCAGGGAGGGGGAAGACTACGACGGGCAGTACATCCTCGTCCAGGGTATCCTGACCGGTGTTGAGGGCAGCCAGGTGACGATCTACACCGTGGGGTACACGTTCTCCTGCACGTTCAGGACGGATGTGGACATCACCGAGCTGCAGGAAGCCCTCGATGATGAAGACTATGACTACGGGGCGCTCATAGGCGGGACATGCCGCTATTATCAGGGCACGACCAATTATCCATGTCTCGAAGAGTGTGATTACTACTACCTTTATTGACATGAAGGCCGGCTAGACGTTCCATGGAGCGGACCAGACCCGAGGGCGACGTATGCAGAGCAGAATGACGGTTCTCTATGTGGGTTCCACGATCCCCTTCAGATCCCGGATCCAGGAACACCTCGAAAGAGAGGGGCATTTCTTTCACCATACGGATGCATGGTCGTCCGGAGTCGTCATGAAGAGCAGCCCCAGCCCCGATCTGGTGCTGCTGGAGGTCTCCGTCTCCGACAGGTCCGGATTCGACAGGTGCAGGGATATACGCCACCACCATGACGGAATGCTGATCGTGATCATGGACCATGACGACGACCTGGACAAGATGCTGGCCCTGGAATTCGGCGCGGATGATGTCCTGGCGATGCAGGCCTTCCCGCGCTTTGTCATGGCCCGTATCGACGCCTCTCTCAGGGGCCTCCGCCGCATACGCCACCACGGGAGGAACAGGTGCATCACCGTCGGGGACCTGAAGGTGGACGCATCGAGGCGCGAGGCGTTCATGAAAGACAACCCTCTGGAGCTCACCACCATTCAGTTCGACCTGCTGTGGTATCTGGCTGAAAACGCGGGCGTGGTCGTGACTCGGGACAACCTATGTCGTGTGCTTTTCGATGCGGAATACAACGGTGTGGACCGCTCGGTGGATGTCTACATCTCAAGGATCCGCCACAAGATGGGTGACGACCCCGCGAACCCTTCCTACCTGAAGACGGTCCGGGGGGTGGGATACCTCCTTGCGGGCAATCTCGGCTAGGCACCGTCCGTTACAATCAGTAACACGATTCCAACACAATTTCTCTATATCACGCTGCATTCCGCGACGAAAACGTGAATGAAAGGCAACGGGCGCCATCACATCCTCAGGGAAGGAGAAAGCCATGAGCGGAATCAGCGGATCATTCCTCCGTCATTACGGCACCGGGACAGGATACCATCCCTGATCCACGAGACCCCGCATCCTGCCCGGTGATCCTGGGAAGGGGCCCGTGCACTGGGCACGGGCCCCTTCCCTATTCTCAATTCTCGCGATCCCACCCCAGGCTGCAGCCGGCACAAAGGAGCCCCCGACCATGATCGCCCCTTGGCAGCCCGGCCGGTATCGTCTATAACGATGCCGGTCACATGCACCTCTTTGCATGATTCAAGGACCAGGGGCGGCGATACCATGACCGCCCATGAAAGGAGGTTACCGTATGGTCGAGGGAAATCCCATTGGGTCGAGGGCGGGTATCATCGGTGTTCTCGTGGCGATCATAGTGGTTCTGGCCGTTGCCAATCCGTTCACTACCATCCCTGCGGGACATGTCGGCGTGAAGGACTTCTTCGGCCTGGTCTCACCGACAACCCTGAGCCCGGGTATGCGGATCGTGATCCCCTTCACCAAGATCATCAAGATGTCGGTGCAGACGCAGGAGGTCATGGAGCAGGCGGACACACCGTCGAGGGAGGGCCTCATCATAAACCTCGAGGTATCCCTGCTGTACCGGCTCGACCCGGGCAAGGCGGCGGACATCTACAAGAAGGTGGGAAGGAACTATGCTCAGGTGGTGGTGGAGCCTCAGCTCCGGAGCGCCATACGGGAGATCACCGCTTCCTATGACGCCAAGTCGCTCTATTCGTCGGAGAGGAACAGGATCGCCAGGGAGATCCAGAGCATGTTCGTCCAGCTCACCAGGGAACGGGGCATCATCACCGACCAGGTGCTCCTCCGCAAGATCGGCCTGCCCGCCACCGTGGCGAACGCCATCCAGGAGAAGCTCAAGAGGGAGCAGGAGGCCGAGCAGATGAAGTTCGTCCTCCAGAAGGAGCAGCAGGAAGCCGAGCGCAAGCGCATCGAGGCCCAGGGCGTTGCCGACTTCCAGCGCATCGTGGCCCAGGGCATCAGCGACCAGCTCCTGGAATGGAAGGGGATCGAGGCCACCGAGAAGCTCGCGAACAGCCAGAACACGAAGATCGTGGTCATCGGCAACCCCAAGAGCGGGTTGCCCATCATCTTAAGCGGCGACAAATGAACCCGGCAGGTCCGGTCGCGAAACGGACCGGCCCCTTGCAAACGTACGGGTTGAACCCTAGTATCAATGCAACCCATTGAGGAGAGGGTCGGGAACGACCCGACTTTCGCGGTATGGCAAACTCTCGGGGCGCCAGTCAGGTGAAGGCCTTCCTGCGGTCATTACGGTCCAGGAACTACCGGCTCTTCTTCAGCGGCCAGAGTGTCTCCCTGATCGGGACATGGATGCAGCAGACCGCCATGAGCTGGCTGGTGTACAGGCTCACCGGGTCCGCCATGTTCCTGGGTGCCATAGGATTCGCCAGTCAGATCCCCATGTTCCTGTTAACGCCCATAGCAGGTGTCTATGCGGATCGCATGAATCGTTATCATCTCCTCATCGCCACCCAGTTCCTGGCAATGCTGCAGGCCTTCATCCTTGCGGCCCTCACCTTGACGGGCACGATCAAGGTCTGGCATCTCTTTGTTCTGACGGCCCTTCTCGGCTTTGTCTACGCGTTCGATATGCCGGTGAGGCAATCCTTTGTGGTGGAGATGCTCGAAGACAAAACGGATCTGGGGAACGCCATTGCGCTGAACTCCTTTCTATTCAACGGCGCACGGCTCGTCGGTCCGTCTCTTGCCGGGATTCTCATAGGCTTGAGCGACGAGGGGATCTGCTTCCTGATCAACGGCCTCAGCTTCCTGGCCGTTCTTGTGGCGCTGCTGCTCATGAAGGTCAAGACGCGCGATCTCCCCCCTGTCGGGAAAAGCCTCATGGAAGAGCTCCGGAACGGCCTGCGCTATGTCGCAGCGTTCGAGCCCCTGAAGTACATCCTGTTCAATCTGGGCCTCATGAGCTTCATGGGCATGCCCTATACCGTTCTCATGCCCGTTTTTGCGAAGGATATTCTCAAGGGCGGCCCCGAGACCCTCGGGTTCCTCATAGCCAGCTCCGGCGTGGGGGCTATCATCGGGGCGGGATTCCTCGCATCAAGGCAGAGCATCCTGGGCCTCGACCGTCTCATAGGCATCACCTCGGCATTGTTCGGTGCGGGCATCATCCTGTTCGGGCTGTCGAGATCTCTCCCCCTTTCCATGCTGCTGATCGCCGTCGCCGGATTCGGCATCATGATACAGATGGTTGCCAGCAACACCATCGTACAGACCATCATCGAGGAAGATATGCGGGGGCGGGTCATGAGCTTCTATGCCATGGCCTTTGCGGGAACCATGCCCTTCGGCAGCCTCTACGCGGGATCGCTTGCTTCTGCCGTCGGGGCGCCCCTGACGCTCACGATCAGCGGCATCGTGTGCATCGCCGGTGCGTTGTTGTTTTTCTTCCGGCTTCCCCAGATGCGCAAGGTGGTCCGGCCGATCTACCATAAGTTGGGCATCATGCCGGGACACCATCTGCTGTGACTGCCCGCCGCGACAAGGATCGCCCGGGATCAGTGCGATCCTTTTGCCACGGATCCTACACCTGATTTTCCCTCTTGCCTGCCCTCCGATTTGCCGATAATGAATTGATCATGGAAAACACGTTCCGGATTGATGATCTCCCCTTCCCCCTGGTCATGATGGATGTCTTCGACACCAGGTATTCCGGGATCATCTTCGTTTCCTCCGACCAATGGAAAAAAGGCCTCATTTTCAAGGAAGGCAGGCTCTGTGCCATCCAGTCCAACAGGACCGACGAGCTGCTCGGGAACATCCTGGTGGGCATGGGGATCATTTCCGAAGACGAGAATGCGCAGGCCCTGGCGACGTCCCGCCTGGAGAGACGCAAACAGGGCGTCATCCTGCTGGAGATGGGGCTCGTGCAGCCCCGGGAGATCAACGAGGCGCTCAGGCTTCAGATCGAGAAGCGTTTCATCGATATCTTCTCCTGGGAGAGCGGGACCATCCAGAAGGTGCCCAAGGACGAGATCAACAAACAGCCGGAGCTCAGCAAGAACGAGATGGCCCGGCTCATACGCAAAGGCATCATGGAGAACGCACCGTTTTCCAGCGTCATCACCGCGCTCTCCCCCTTTGCGGATGCAACACCCAAGGTCATGGTGGACAAGCTTCCCGGGGACCTGGGGATCGACCTCGGTGAGATTGGTACATACAAGGTCTCGGAGATCCTCCTGCTGGGGCAGGACCCTTCACGGGCACTGCTCAGCCTGTTCTGCACGGGCGAAATAAGCTTCGAGGAAAGCAAGTACAAGGCCCTCATCGATACGCTCAGGCAGAAGCTCAAGACCATCAAGGACCAGGATCCCTTCGATGCTCTGGGAGTGGACAGACAGATCTCAGATGGTGGCCTGAAACGGGCCTACATCAGGGTCGTCAAGGCCAATCACCCGGACACCTACGCCTATGCGGACGACCCCGAGGTCAAGCGCCTTGCCAACGAGATATTCACCGAGATCCAGAAGGCCTATACCGGCATCAACAAGCTTCGCGAGGGTAAACCCATCGAAGAGCCCCAGGGAATCGACGACAGTCTCCAGGCGGAGATCCTGTACAGCAAAGGCACCGAATACCTCAAGGCCAGGGACTACCAGAACGCCATCGACTGCTTCAAGATCTGCATGAAGCTCAGACCCGACGAGAGGCTCTTCGCGGAGACATTCGCGAGGACCCTGTTCCTCAGGCTGCAGAACACCAACTCGGGCAACACGATGGAGGTCAAGTCGGCCATTCGCGAAGGCCTGAATGCCTTTCCGAACTCGGACACCCTCTGGGTCATCTACGGCTGGGTCCTCAAGAAGGAAGGGTCGAAGAAGGCGGTGGAAGCCTTCCGGAAGGCCGTGGAGATCAACCGGAACAACGTCGATGCCCAGCGGGAAATCAGACTGCACAACATGAGAGGGAACAGGTAACCCAAAGAACGGGGCCGGCGCCCCACGAACAGACACCCCTAGCCCGCCTGTCGGGTCTTGCCCTCCTCGGGCGTCTGCGCCATGGACTCTTCCGCTTGGGCCATCATCTCCTGTCTTTCATCCAGGATGTTCCTGACCTTGGGCGGCAGATACGCGGCATCGAGGTCCATCTTCCCGATGCCTTCGATGATCAGCCTGTTCTTCTCCCGCCAGGGCGCCTGCTCGTCGAAGATAACGTGCACCCGGCCGTCCACCCTGCAGACGCCGCCCCTGCGGTTGAGGCGGTCCTCGATGACCTCGATGCCGGCCGTAGAGGCCGTCTCATAGAGTAGGGCAAAGAGCTCCCGGTTCCTGCGGTCATCCATGCACCGACTCCCTCATGTCCTGCCGAAGTCGTCCTCGATGCGGACGATATCGTCTTCCCCGAAATACTCCCCCTGCTGGATCTCGATGAAGACCAGCGGCTCATCCCCGATGTTCTCGATGCGGTGAGGCGCCTGGCGGGGTATGTCGACGGATTCTCCCGGGCCGAGGCCCAGCTCTCTCCCATCCACGGTCACGAGCCCCGTGCCCGACACCACAATCCAGTGTTCTGCGCGCTTCCGGTGATACTGCAGGCTCAGGCGCTTCCCCGGCCGGACCGTGATCCTCTTGACCTTATGGCCGGCCATCTCGTCCGACAGCACCTCATAAAAACCCCAGGGACGGTGTTCCCCTCGATCAGAGTTCCCCATGAATACCCCTCTTTGGCGGCAAAGATAACTTCAGACAGATCGGTTATCAAGAAAAAAAGAGGGGGCGTTCTCACGCCCCCTCCTGAGAGGATTCAGGGTTTGAGCACAGGGATCCTCAGGCCTCTCCCTCGGTCTTTTTCGCCTTGAGGTCGATGCCTGCAGCCCGGGCCACCAGGATGGCGATGTCTGCAGACTGCAGCTGTTCGCCCATCTCGAGCTCCTTGATGCCGTCGGAGAGCATGGTGAAGCAGAACGGACATGCCGTGCAGACCGTCTTCGCACCGGCCGCCAGTGCTTCCTTGGTGCGTTTCTGGTTGATCCTGGTACCGAGATCTTCCTCCATCCACATCCTGCCGCCGCCTGCGCCGCAGCAGAAGCTCTTGGCGTGGTTGCTGGCCATCTCGACCATGCCGCTCGTGGTGATGGCTTTCAGGATGTCGCGCGGCTGGTTGTAGACCTTGTTGTACCGGCCGAGGTAGCAGGAGTCGTGGTAGGTGATCAGGCCCAGATCGCTGATGCGTTCCTTGATCTTGATCTTTCCCTGCTTGATGAGCATATCGAGGATCTCCGTGTAGTGGTAGACCTCGAAATTACCGCCGAGTTCCTTGTAGTCGTACTTCAGAGTGGTATATCCGTGCGGACAGAGCGCGATGATCTTCTTCACGCCGTAGCCCTTGAACGTCTCGATGTTGGCCATGGCCAGCGCCTGGTAGATATACTCGTTGCCGATCTTCTTGGCCGAGTCGCCGCAGCATCCCTCCTCGGTGCCCAGGATCGCATAGTCGAGCCCTGCGGCATCGAAGATCTTTGCCAGCGCCACGGAGACACGCTTGTTCAGATCGTCGAAGGCGCCCGCGCAGCCGACGTAGAAGAGGTACTCACAGCTTCCCTTCTCGGAGAGCAGCGGCACGCCGATATCCTTTGCCCAGTCGGCCCTCACGTGGGCGCCGATGCTCCACGGGTTGGAGTTGTTCTCCATGCCCTTGAACACCGTCTGGAGCTCGGGCGCGAAGTCGGACTCCATCATGACCATGTAGCGTCTGAGGTCGATGAGCTTCGGGAACTGGAGGATGTATGCCGGGCAGGCCTCGACGCAGGCCATACAGGTGGTGCATGCCCAGGCGGTTTCCTTCTCGATGCAGTCGCCGATGAGAGCCGGACCGGTATATTCCTCATCAGGGATGATGTGGTACACGCCGTCCGCATCGATGGTGAACTTGGCCTTGGCCTCCATGTAGGTCCGGATGTTCTGGATCACGTCCCTGGGCTTGAGGGGCTTGTCGGTATTGAACGCCGGGCAGACCTCGACGCACCGGCCGCACCGCATGCAGGCCTCCTGGTCGAACAGATCCTTCCAGGAGTACTCCTCCAGGTTGTGGATGCCGAAGGTCTCGGCGCACTCGAACATCTCGGGAGGCATGACCTTGATGGGAGGCTGCGGGGTCGTGGGCCGCAGGAAGATGTTCACCGGGGTCATGAAGATGTGCATGAGCTTCGTGTACCCGATGTATACGAAGAAGACGAACGCCATGAGGATATGGAACCACCAGAGGAAATAGTGCAGACCCCTGAGCGATTTCTCATCCATCCACGAGAAGAGGAACGACAATGTGTAGCCACCTGGCGATGTCCAGATGAACGGATGCATGGGGTTTGCAGGATTTGTTTCAGTGGCCTGGATCCTCAACGCCTCCACAATGAAGCCGGTGACCAGGATGGCCAGGATGAACCACAGGGTCGCATTGTCCTCAGGTTTCTGATCGAGCCAGTTCGGCTTGATGACGTATCTCCGGTACAGCGCCATGAGGATGCCGATGATGCACAGGATTCCGAACACGTCGGCGAAGAGCGACAGCCCCAGGTAGAACCCCCCCTTCATGAACCATATGCCCGTGATGGGGTAAAGGATGTCCGCCTGGAAGAACACGATGGCCGTGGTGATCGTCAGGGCGACGAACCCGTAGAAGATAAAGAAATGGAATATGCCCTGATAGGGTTCCCTGAGGATCTTCCTGTGCGCGAATATATCGATGACGGCATACCACAGGCGGTCCGTCCAGTTGTCGAGCCTGTTCACGTCCGTTCCCTTGGCCTGGAAGATAGTCTTCAGGCGTGTCCCGAAGCCGCCCTTGTAGAGCGCCCTGAACAGGGCGCCGAACGCCGTGAGGGCGATAATGTAGAGCAGAATCTGTTCCGTGTAGGAACCCGGACTTAAGATGTTCCAAAAGACCTCGCGGGTAAGTTCTCCTTGTGGTCCGTGCATAGCCCCCCCCTGAATCGTGGATAGTATAGGTGGGGGCGGGTTTTCCCCGCCCCCTTTGCTGCCTTTTAACCTTTAATCTTCTTGATCTCGTCGATGAGAGCCGGGACGACGTTGAAGAGGTCATCCACGACACCATAGTCGGCCTTCGTGAAGATCGGCGCCTCGGCGTCCTTGTTGATGGCAACAATGACCTTGGAGGTGCCCATACCTGCCATGTGCTGGATGGCGCCTGAAATGCCGCATGCAACGTAGAGGTTCGGGCTTACGGTCTTGCCGGTCTGGCCGACCTGGTAGGAATGCCCTCTCCAGCCTGCGTCGACGGCAGCCCTGGATGCGCCGGTGGTGGCGGTGGGTCCGAAGAGCTTTGCCAGATCTTCGAGCATCCCGAAGTTCTCGGGTCCCTTCATGCCGCGTCCGCCGGATACGATGATCTCGGCCTCGGTCTGGTCGGGCTCGGTAGTCGCAGCGACTTCCACGGACTTCACCGTCGCCTTGATCTTTGATGCATCGAGGTTCACGGCGACCTTCTCAACCGCACCGGCGCCGGCTACTTCCTTGGCACCCAGTGCATTCGGCCTGATGGAGATGACCTGAGGATTGCCCAGCGCTTCGACCTGAGCATACGCCTTGCCAGCGTACATGGGCCTCTTGGCGATAACCTTGTCGCCTTCCTTCGCGACGCCGACACAGTCCGAGATGGCGCCGACGTTGAGTCTGGCCGCCACTGCAGGTGTGAAATCCTTGCCCTGGGCCGATGCACTGGTCAGGATGATCGAAGGCTGCACGGTCTGCGCAACCTGAACGAATGCCTGGACGAATGCCTCGGGCACATAGTTCTCGAACTCGGGTCCGTCAACCACATAGATCTTGTCCGCGCCGTACTTCGCAAGCTGCGGGGCAAGTGCCTCGGCGCCCTTGCCGATGACGCATGCAGCCACATCGCCGCCGAATTCCTTGGCCTTGCTCGCTATTTCGAAGGCGCCCTTCTTGATCTCGCCCTTCTGAACTTCCGCGTAAATGAGTGTTCCTGCCATTGTTCTCCCCTCCTCACCTTAGATGATCTTCACTTCTTCGTGCAAGGCCTTTGCAAGTGCTGCCGCCTTGGCCTTTGCATCGTCGCCGGCGATGATCTTGCCGGCCTGGCGGGCCGGAGGCAACGACATCTCCTTAATGACCGTCATGGGGCCTGCAGTCACGCCGAGTGCACCCGCGTTCTTCACGTCGACGGGCTTCTTCTTGGCCTTCATGATGCCGGGCAGGGAGGCGTACCGGGGCTCGTTCAGACCCTTCTGGGCCGAGAACACCGCCGGAAGCGGAACATCGAGCACCATCTGTCCGCCCTCGATCTCTCTGGTCACGGTGGCGCTCTTCTTGTCTGCGGCGGGCTCGAACTTGATGACCTGGGTCACCACGGGCAGTCCGAGGAGATCTCCCACCATGGCCGGGACCTGGCTGGCATCGTCGTCGATGGCCTGTTTGCCGAGGAACACTGCGTCATAGGTGAGTCCTTTGACCGCGGCCGCCAGGGCCTGAGCCGTGGCATACGGATCTGCCTTGTCATAGTAGGCGCCGTCGTTGATGTGGACGGCATCGTCCGCCCCCATGGCCAATGCGGTGCGCACGGATTCGATGGCCCTGTCGGGACCGAGCGAAACGATGGTCACCTTGCCTCCGCCCATCTTCTCCTTCTGCTTGATAGCCTCTTCAACGGCGAACTCATCGAAGGAAGAGATGACCCACTTAATGCCGTCTGTTGCGATGGTCGTACCTGCGATCTTGATCAAGGTCTCAGTGTCAGGTACCTGCTTTAAGCATACAACAGTATTCACACCAAACCTCCTTCCTAGGTTTTTTATCCCTTGGGCTTATTTTCTGCTCTGCCCCTACTTCCTCTCCATGTGTGCCTTACATGTCCCGAAAGACCGGTTTGCGCTTGTTCTGGAAGGCATCGGTGCCTTCCTTGCCGTCCCTGGAAACGACGACACGTGCAAAATTATCCACTTCGATATCGATGCCCTCTTCAAGGTCGACGTCAAGCCCCTCGGATGCCGCGTCGATGGCGGCACTCACGGCGAGCCTGCTCTTTGCTGCAATCGTTCCGGCCAGGGTATGCGCCTCCTCCATGAGCTTCACCTGGGGCACCACCCGGTTCACCAGCCCACAGGCGAGGGCCTCGGCTGCGGTGATATGGCCGCCGGTGAGGATCATCTCCAGGGCCTTTCCCTTGCCCACGATCCTTGGCAGTCGCTGGGTACCGCCGAAGCCCGGCATGATGCCCAGATTGATCTCGGGCAGCCCGAGGCGCGCCTTGTCAGATGCGATGCGCATGTGGCAGGCCATGGCCAGTTCGAGGCCGCCGCCCAGGCAGAACCCGTTGATGACGCAGATCACAGGCTTGAGCGCGCCGTCGATGGTGTTCATCACGAGGTGGCCGCCCTGGGCATAGGTCTCTGCATCGTGGATGCCGTTGAGCCTCTGTATCTCGGCGATATTGGCTCCGGCGACGAACGCCTTCCCTTTCCCGGTGAGGAGGATCACCCGCACCCGGTTGTCGGCGCAGGCCGCCAGCACGGTATTGGCGATGTCGTTGAGTGTCTTCACGCTGAGCACGTTCATGGGCGGATTCTCCACGTACATCACCGCCACGCCGTGACTGTCCACCTCGTAGAAGCAGTTCTCGAAGACGCTCCGTCCATCGGAGAGCCCTTCCAGGATGGCAGGGGGATGGAACCGCTCAGGGCCGTATTCCGCCTCAAGGGCGCACAGGATATCGCTGAGGTCATTCCATCCGACCTCGTCCTCCGCGAAGTGCAGCGGGCCCCATGCGACCTTGGTGGGGAAATTGGTGCCGTAGACCATGCCCGTATCCACGTCGTGCGCCGAGGCCAGGCCTTCGGAGACGATGAGGAGCGACTCGCGGATCTGCACGGTCATGAGCCTCTCCGGTGAAAAGGTGAGCCCGCTTATGCCGGTCTTCTTCCACCAGGCCTTGAGGAAGGCATCCACTTCCCTGGAGGGCTTCTTCTCCTTGCCGGTGTAGGTGTAGAATCCCTTGCCGGTCTTCTGCCCGAGCATGCCCTTCTTCACGATGGCCTTCAGAAGCTCCGGTACGGGGGTACGCTCCGCGAAGGCCGCCGCCAGGGTCTCGGAGGCATGCATGCCCACATCGAGCCCCACCATGTCCCACAGGGCAAAGGGCCCCATGGGCATGCCGAACGCCACCATGGCCTCGTCGATCTCCTCCATGGTGGCTTCGCCGTCCATAAGTGCCAGCACCGCCTCATTCATGTAGGGTATGAGCACCCGGTTCACGGCGAAGCCGGGACCGTTCTTCACCTTGATGGGAACCTTGTCGATGAACAGGGAAAACTCCATCACGGCATCCACGGTCTCCTTGGAGGTATTCTCGTCGTAGATGACTTCCAGGAGCTTCATCACGGGTACCGGGTTAAAGAAATGCAGGCCGATGAACCTGTCCTTTTTCGAGACCTTGTCCGCGATCTCGGTGAGCGAGAGCGTGGACGTATTGGTGGCGAGGATGGTCGTTTCCGGGCAAAGCTTCTCGATCTCGGCAAAGACCGACTGCTTGAGCTTCATGACTTCCGGGACCGCCTCGATGACCAGATCCGCCTCTGCCATGAACTTCCTGTCGTAGGCGACGCCTCCGCTCAGGAGGCCCTGGCAGTCCTCGGCCTTCTTCGGGTCGAGCTTGCCCCGGGCGACCAGCTTGTCATAGACCGCTTTGGATGTGGAAAGGGCCTTGTCCACGAATTTCTTGTCGATATCCTTGATAAAGCATTCGATACCGACTGAGGACAGGACATGGGCGATTCCCCCTCCCATGGCACCCCCACCGATGACAGCGGCCTTCCTGATCTGCATGGATTCTTCACCCTCCCCGCGCAATCTTCATACTACCCCTTCACCATTCCATTGAGGAAGGAGTTTCCGACCATCACAGCCACCTCATGGACATCGAAGCGCTTGCGTTTTGCCGTTACCAAGTATGTGGAAAGCTCATCAAGGGATCCGAAGATCACCCTGGCGCAGAGATCCGGCTTGAGGTCATCCCGGAACACCCCCTGCTGCTGTCCCTGGGCGACGATATCCGCAATGATATTGAGATATGCGAGGAAATTCTTGTTCTTGTATTCCCGCATGAACTTGTTCGACTGCCTGAGCTCTACCTGGATAACCTCCGCCAATGCCCTGTCGGTCTCCACGATGGTGAGGTGGTTGTCGCAGAATTTGATGAGCTTCTCGCGCGGGTCGGTGATTGAATCTAGTTCCGCCCTTACGGTCTTGATGATCCTGGTGATCTCCTCTTCGAAAAGTGAAATGAGTATGTCATCCTTGTTCTTGAAATAGAGATATATGGTCCCGTCGGCCACGTGGGCCTCCCGGGCGATTTCGGACACCTTCGAGTTATAGAAACCTTCCTGTGCAAAAACCTGCTTTGCAGCATTCAATATCATGCGATATTTTTCCTCACCCCTCATCTTATTCCTTCCTTATCGCGCATGATCTTCATAGCACCCGTTTCTTACACTATAATAAAGTTATAAATGCCCTGTTCGTACTATTGTTAGATATGTCATGGGGACCCGGTGGTGCCGGGTCCCCATGTACTTCATGCTGCAACTACTTCAGCTGCTTTCTTCCCTCAACCAGGGTATCGACTACGGACGGATCCGCCAGTGTGGAGGTATCGCCGAAATCTTTGAAGTCACTGGCTGCGACCTTCTTGAGGACGCGGCGCATGATCTTGCCCGAGCGGGTCTTGGGCAGTGCATCCGCCCACTGGATCTTGTCGGGCGTTGCGATGGGCCCGATCTCCTTTCTCACGTGGGCGGTCAGGGCCTTCTTCAGGTCATCACTCTTGGCAACGCCCGTGTTGAGCGTCACGTACGCGAATATGCCCTGGCCCTTGATGTCGTGCGGGAAACCGACAACCGCGGCCTCGGCAACGTCCGGGTGCGATACGAGGGCGCTCTCGACCTCTGCAGTGCCCATGCGGTGGCCGGACACGTTGATGACGTCGTCCACGCGGCCCGTGATCTTGTAGTAGCCGAGCTCGTCTCTCTCCGCGCCGTCACCGGTGACATAGTAGCCCGGGAACTGGACGAAGTAGGTCTCTTCGAATCTCTTGGGATCCTGCCATACGCCCCTCATGATGCCGGGCCAGGGCTTCTTTATGACCAGGTTGCCCCTGGCGATACCGGCGAGCTCCTTGCCGTCGTCGTCAAGCAGTGCGGGCTCGACGCCGAAGAACGGGACGGTGGCCTTGGCGGGCTTGATGTCGATGGCGCCGGGCAGCGGGGTGATGAGGATGCCGCCGGTCTCGGTCTGCCACCAGGTATCCACGATGGTGCACTCGCCGCGGCCGATGAGGTTATAGTACCATCTCCAGGCCTCGGGGTTCAGCGGTTCGCCCACGGAACCGAGGATGCGGATTGAGGAGAGGTCGTGCTTCTTGACCCAGTCGTCGCCCTCTTTCGCAATGGCGCGGATGGCGGTGGGTGCGGTGTAGAAGATGTTGACCTTGTACTTCTCGACCACGTCCCAGAACCTGTCGTAGGCGGGGTAGCTGGGAACGCCCTCGAACATGATGCTGGATGCGCCGTTGGCCAGCGGGCCGTACACGATGTAGGTGTGGCCGGTGACCCACCCGATGTCGGCGGTGCACCAGTAGGTGTCTTCCTCATGGTAGTCGAAGATGAGCTGCTGGGTAATCGCGGCATAGACCAGGTAGCCGCCCGTGGTGTGCACGACGCCCTTGGGCTTTCCGGTGGATCCGGAGGTATAGAGGATGAAAAGCGGATCCTCGGCGTTCATCTGCTCGGGCTCGCAGTAGTAGGGGACGGTCTTCATCTCGTCTTCCCACCAGAGGTCCCTGCCCTCTTTCCATGCGCACTCGGTACCGGTCCTCTTCACCACGATCTGCTTCGTGATGCTGGGGCAGTCCTCAAGGGCCTTGTCCGCATTGTCCTTCTGGGGGACAGCCTTGTTGCCGCGGTAGGTGCCGTCGCAGGTGACGATCAGCTTCGCGCCGCTGTCAATGATGCGGTCGCGGAGCGCGTCGGAAGAGAAGCCGCCGAACACGATGGAGTGGATGGCGCCCACGCGGGTGCAGGCGAGCATCGCAATGGCCAGCTCGGGGATCATGGGCAGGAACAGGCTGACCCTGTCGCCCCTTTTGATGCCATGCTTCTTGAGCACGTTTGCGAACTTGTTGACCTCGCGGTACATGTCCGCATAGGTGAGTACTTTCCAGTCGGAAGGATCGTTGCCTTCGAAGATGATAGCGGCCTTATTCTTTCTGGTGGCGAGGTGACGGTCGAGGCAGTTGTAGCTCACGTTGAGCTTGCCGTCTTCGAACCATTTCACGTAGACCGGCGGTTTGAAGGAAAAGTCACAGATCTTGGTCGGCTTCTTGAACCAGTCGATCCTCTCCGCCTGCTTTGCCCAGAACTTGTCGGGGTCCGCGATGGACTCCTTCCACATCTTTTCGTACTCTGCCTTGCTCTTGATGTAGGCTTTTTCCCTTACCTTCGGGGGTACGGGGAACAACTGTTCTCCGAAATCTTTGGTCTCCTCAGCCATGTAACGCCTCCTTGTAAAGAATATAATTTGCTTTGCATCCGCAATTATATAACGAAAGAAAGAGGCAAGGTCAAGGAAAAATGAATGATCATTCATATCTCCGTTTGAGGCCTTTCCACAGTACCTTTGCCATCACGGACACATGTGGTATAAGGCTCTCAAACAGTCGAGTCTTCTTGAAAAGGAGCAGGTATGAGAGCCATCTTATGTGCACTGACTGCCATGGTGTTCCTGTGCGTTCCGGCATATGCCCGGGGCATGGAGGTAACGGTGGAGATCACCGGACCTCAGGAGCTGAGCGCGCTGAAGGAAGGGATCGCCAAGACCATAACCGCCCGGTGCATAACCCAGGGTGTTCCCATGGAAAAATACTCCAGACTGAGCGTAAGCATCAGCAAGCTTGGGGATGTGATCTCGTACGATGCGCTCCTGGACACCGCCCCGCCGAGGGCCTTTCATAAAGATATTAAGGATGCATCGGCACTGTCCGGAACCATCGACGAAATGATCAAGGAGATCCTTGTCGGAACCGGCACCGGGCAGGCGGTCCCGACCCCGGCACCCGGGCAGGCCCCGAAGGCGGAGCTCGGACCGAGGACGAAACTCCCCTTCCTCCCCACGTCCATTGCCGCTGTGGGCGAGAGAATATTCGTGAGCGATGCCAAGATGGTATACGAAATCTCCGAAGGAAAGGCATCCCAAGTCTGGACGGTGCGCGGGAACAACGAGATCATGAGGATCTCCCCCTATGGAGACTCTCTCATCGTGTTGGCCAAGCTCCAAGACGGGTTCCGCACCTTTCTGATCAAGGACGGCGAGACCAAGGACAGCTGGAACAAGGCGGTCATCCCTCTGGGACCAGGGCTCGTATCCTCGACCCTGAGGTTCGACAGGATCTTTGGCCCCCCCTTCTACCAGTGGACCCGTTCCTCCCTGGAGGCAGGGTCATCGCCCCTGATCCCCCAGGGACTCGATATCGCCAGCACCATCGCCGCGGATGTGATGCCTTCTGCAGGCGGTGTCGAGCTCATCTCCTATGACAGCTCGGACAGGCTCACCATCAGCAACGGCAAGGAAACCCTGTGGACCGACGTCGACGCCACGAGCATCACCCCCCAGTACATCGACGAGGAGAGGAGATCCGGCAGCAATTTCGAAGGCTACTCGCCGGCCCGTTATTACCTCAAACCGAGGATCGTCACCCTGGGGGAAAGGATCGTAACCTTCAGGAACGACCAGGGACTGGCAAAAATGATGTCGCGGCTGAACCTGTTCAACAGCTCGCAGATACTGGTCTACGCACCCTCGCCTGACGGCTTCTCGAGAGAGGTGCTCACCGCGTTTGCGAACGGCTACTGTGTGGACATAACCGTTGTCCAAGGTAAACCAGCTGCACTGATCGTGCAGGACAAGAGCGCTTATGTGCAGTATATCGGACTGTAACGGGATGAAGACGCCCTACATAGGCCAGAGGCCCTTCTTGGGCTTCTTCGCTCCGTCCTTCGATTCGGACTGTCTTGCCGCCTCTTCTTCCAGATCCGAGTTCTTGATGGCCATGTCTCGGCTGAAATCCGGGCAGTGAATGCCAGCACCGGGTTTGAACTTCTTATTACAGTCGCCTCTCCACGCGCATATGGGACACAGTGATCTGTCTGACATGATCACACTTTTAGAGGGCATTGGATTCGTTGTCAACGGGAAAGAAGCGCTTGGACAAAAGGTGCCGGTGGGAGGCCTCAACCCCGGGTGCCATTCACCGGTCCGTCCCCTGACCGGAGGGCTCATGAACGGGGGGACGGATGCCGAACTATAAGTACACGGTCGACGGCCCTGACCGTCCCACACATCAAAATCCATACACGAGATGAACATGAAGAAGATGAAGCACCTCACAGCGCTGGTACTCATCGGCATCCTGGTCCTCATTGCCTTCGACGCGGCCCATGCCGCATCGAAGATGCGTACTCACGCCCCGCAGCTCCAGGCCGGGCCCACGATCTGGCAGGAGGGAAAGATCACGAGACAGGCATGGATGTCCCTGTCCGAGGCAGCCCTCTTCCTCAAAAAGGACGTCGGCTCCGGAGCGGCGGTGCGCGGCCCCCTCAGATCCGTCTCACCCGATGCGGTCATTACCGCCGAACAGGGACGCACCCTCATGGTGAGTATGGGACGGTCCGCCAGCGCTGAGACCCATGCTGCAAGGATCCGGAGCCTCCATCAGATCGAAGGTGTACAGGCTGCCCGCCCGGTGTTCTACTCAAGCTCGACGGCAGACCCCGGGACGAAGATGGTGCTCACTGAAGACATCATCGTCCAGTTCCCAGCTAAAACCCCACCCCTGGCAATCAGGGAGTTCGAGAAGCGGTACGGGCTCAAACGTATCCATGCCTTCGGATTCACCAGAAACGCATACATCTACGATGCAGGTGACCCCATGAGGTGCCTCGCCCTGGCAAACGAGCTCGTGAAAACCCGCCAGGTCCTCATCGCCTACCCCGACTGGATCAGGACCCGGACCAAGCGGGTCATACCGGACGACACCCTCTTCCCGAACCAGTGGCATCTGAGAAACACCGGCCAGAGCGGCGGGACGGTGGGGGAGGACGTCGACATCGTCACCGTATGGGACACGTACCGTGGCAGCAGCTCCGAGGTCATCGCCATCGTGGACGACGGTCTCGAGATCGACCACCCTGATCTCTCGGCCAATGTGCGCTCTGACCTGTGCTGGGATTACGTGGACAACGAGGCCGACACCACCGACGGCGACCACGGAACCTCCTGCGCAGGGGTTGCGGCCGGCAGGGGTTTCAACGGAGAGGGCATCAGCGGCGCGGCGCCGGCAGCACGCCTAGTGGGCCACCGCATTCTCCCCGAGTCGGGAGGGATCCTGGATTCGGACGTCGTGGATGCCCTGACCGACGACAGGTCCGTCATTGACATCTACAGCAACAGCTGGGGCCCGACCGACGGCGGGTATGTCCTCGACGGTCCTTCCTCCCTCGTGTTGTCGGCCCTGGCCACAGGCGTCGCCACGGGAAGGGGAAACCTCGGCAGCATCTATCTCTGGGCCGGGGGCAACGGGTACGATGCGGACAACTCCAACTACGACGGATACGCGAACTCACGCTACGTCATCGCCGTGGCGGCCAGCACCAACTACGGGATCCGAGCCTCCTACTCCGAGAAAGGGGCGAACATCCTCGTGAATTCGCCGTCGAACGGTGGGAGCCTCGGCATCACCACCACCGACCGCACCGGCAATCAGGGCTACTCATCGGGCGACTACACCTCCACCTTCGGCGGCACCTCCTCGGCAACCCCCCTGGCTGCGGGGATCGTGGCCCTCATGCTCCAGGCCAATCCGAACCTGACCTGGAGGGATGTCAGGGCCATCCTGGTCCAGACCGCGGAGCAGAATGATCCCACCGACTCGGACTGGACGACCAACGGCGCCGGCCATCACATCAACCACAAGTACGGGTTCGGCCGCATCGACGCCCAGGCCGCAGTGACCGCGGCCGCGTCATGGACGAACCTGGCGGAGGAGACCTCAGCCCAGGGGATGTCCTCTCCCGGCCTGTCCATACCCGACAACAACGCCACCGGAGTGTCTGACACCATCTCCATCGACAGCGAGATCTCCATCGAATTTGTGGAAGTCACCTTCTCTGCGGCGAATCATACCTACTGGCCGGACCTGGAGGTGACCCTCGTTTCGCCTGACGGTACACAGAGCATCCTTGCGGAGACCCATTCCGCATCGAGCTCGCCGTCCGGGAGCTACGACGACTGGAGATTCGGCACGGTGCGCCACTTCGGGGAGAACTCCCAGGGGACATGGACCCTGCGTGTCAGGGACCTCGCGTCGGGTGACACCGGCACCTTCCAGTCGTGGACCCTGAATATCTACGGCACGCAGGCGGCGTCGGACACCACCGCCCCCGTCATCAGCGACGTGAGTGTCTCCGACCTCACGGACTCCACTGCCACCATCACCTGGACCACGGACGAGGAGTCGGACGGCACGGTGTCTTATGGTACTTCCAACGCCGAGTGGGAGGACTACCCGTCCGAGGCCCATGTCGCCGATGCATCCACCAGCCACAGCGTCACGCTTACCGGGCTTACCGACGGGACGACCTACTACTTCAGGGTCGGGTCCACTGATGCGAGCGGGAACGGCCCCGGCACCAACCAGGGCATCACCAACCCCTCGGATGAGCAGAGCTTCACCACCACAACCGACGCCCCGACGATCACGGGCATCGCTGTCTCACGGACCCCGACCACGGCCACCATCACCTGGACTACGGACGAGCCCGCCGACAGCTCGGTGCACTACGGCCCTTCGACGTCCTCATGGGGGTCCTACCCCTCCACCCTGTCCGATACGGCCCTCGCGACCGCGCACAGCGTCACCGTCACGGGCCTCGCCGAGGAGACAACATATTATTTCATGGTGGGGTCAACGGACGCATCCGGAAATGGTCCGGGTCTGAACGAGAACGCCACGAACCCCTCGGACGAGCAGAGCTTCACCACGACCTACTCCGTCCCCTCGGTGTCCGGAACGCCGCGCATCGACTTCTCCGCCAGGACCGTCACCATCACCTTCAATGAGTCGGGGATGCTCGGTGCCGCCTCCGAGTCGGCATACCGGTTCAGCCCGAGCCTTTCCTTCAGGACTTCGGGCGGCACCGACGACGTCGTCCAGATCTCGTCGAGCACATATCGTCTGTACATGTCCTCCATCCCGCGGTACACGATCTACCGCCTGACTCTGTCCGGCATCACGGACGCCGATGGTCACAGCCTTTCCAAGACCAGCTTCACCCTGAACGATACCGACAGCGACCGCCTGGCCGACGACTGGGAGTCCTTCTACGGTGTGAGCAGGGCGGGCTCGGACGACGACGGGGACGGCCTGACCAACCTCGAGGAGTTCACGCAGGGCACCTCACCCATCGACTCCGACACCGACGGCGACGGCCTGCCCGATGCCTGGGAGGTCCGCTATGACCTCGACCCCCTGGACGATGCGGGCCTGAACGGCGCTTCCGGAGACCTCGACGGCGACGGCTGGACCAACATCGAAGAGTACCGCAACGGGACGAACCCTGACAGTGCAACATCACCCGTGCCCGAGCCGCCGCAGGTGGTGGAGGTCCACCCCCATGACGGGGCAGGGGTGAGCGATGCCACACGCATCCCTGCAAACGCATCCTTTGCGGTGAGGCTCCATGACGAAGACGGCATTGATCTCACGGATACCGGCAGCATCATCCTGAGCATCGACGACGGGGTCAACGAACCCTACACCGTGACCCTGGCGGACACCGATGTGGTCAGGGTCGTGAAGCTCAGTTCGGACGCGGATACCGCCGTGCGCAGCCTCTGGGTGGTCTATGACCGCTCCCGGGAGTCGGCGCTGGGGGACTTCCCCTATGGTGAGACGATCATCGTGACGGTCCAGGCGGGAGACCGCGTGGATGACTGGATGGATGAACAGTCATACTCCTTCCGCGTGGAAACCGAGCAGGACCACCAGGAAGCAGCGGCGGCCTCACCTTCCGTAACCGCACTGCAGCAGGGCGACCCGGTCCTCAAGGATGGGTATGACGCCGGCATCCAGGTGCTCAGCGGGGCCCTGGCCGGGGCTAAGGTGGTCTACAGCGGCGATGAGCCGGTGGTTCCGGAGTTCGGTCCCTCCGACGAGATCGACATGATCGGCCTGGACGGGGTGAACACCGTGGGCGAGGTGCTCAACCTGCAGCCCCCCACCATATTCAACAGCCCGGTGAAGGTCTTTATCCCCTGTTCCGGCTACTCGGACCTGACGGTCGTGGGCATCTACCTCTACGGCAGTGCCGGGTGGGTGCTCGCCTGCGACGGTGCGGGCGTCGTACAACCCGGTGGTGAAGGGTGGATGGTGGAGGGCTCACGGGTGGACCACCCGGAGACCTCGCCGCCGACCATCGAGATCGGCGTCTATCACTTCACGGCAGTGCAGGCAGGCTCCACCGAGGAGCCGGACATCCCCACAGGCTCGTCGGGCGGGGGCGGAGGAGGCGGGTGCTTCATCGGGGCCGCGGGGATGTAGGGGCTCACGCCAGGATCTCGCCGAGCTCCTCCTCGATGTACCTGAGCCGGTCGATCTCGTCATCGGTGATGCGGGGAAGATTCGCTGCCTGTTCGATGCGCCTTCTCAAATCCTGTACCTGGCGCTCCACATCGCCGAACGCAGTGAGCATGTCTGTCTTCAGGTCCGTGGGGGCCTCCTCGTGGACAGGGGCCTCGGCATCGAACTCTCTGACCTTGAGGATGAGGCGTTCCCTCCAGCGCGGCACATGGGCGGTCAGCCCGAACTTCTCACCGATGAGCCCGGCAAACTCCTCGGAGACCAAGGTTTCCCCATGCACCACGAAGACCCTCGGCCTCGACTCGACGAAGTTGCCCACCCACTCCAGGAGGTCGTTCCGGTCGGCATGGGCGGAGAAACCGCCGATGGTGAACACCCTCGCCCTGACGGCCACGTCCTCCCCGAAGATCTTGACCGACTTGTTTCCCTCAAGAATCTTCCTGCCCGTGGAGCCGTTGGCCTGGAACCCGACGATGACGATGCTCGCACCCTCGCGCCAGAGGTTGTGCTTGAGGTGGTGCTTGATGCGGCCCGCCGTGCACATGCCGTTTCCAGCAATGACGATGGCCGGTCCTCGCCGCTCGTTGATCGCCATGGAATCAGCCGTCTTCTCGCTGTACCTCAGGCCCGGCAGATCGAACGGGTCGCTCCCATTGTTCACGATGGCCATGGTCTCTTCGTCGTAGTACTTCCTGTTCTTCTTGAAGATCTCTGTGGCCTTGATGGCGAGCGGGCTGTCGAGGTAGACAGGCATATCCGGCAATTTGCCCGCCCGGTGGAACTCGCTGAGCAGGTAGATGACCTCCTGGGTGCGCTCCACGGCAAAGGCGGGGATGATCACCTTCTCGCCGTTCCGATACGCATAGTCGATGGCCTCCAGGAGTTCGGCCTTGCTCTCGTCCATGGGCTTGTGCACGCGGTTGCCGTAGGTGGACTCCACGAAGAGGTAGTCCGCATTGAAAATCTCGGCCGGGTCCTTGAGGATGAGCTGGTTCGCCTTGCCGATATCGCCGGAGAACACGATCTTGATCTCGTGGTCGTTCTCCTTGACCCACAGCTCCAGGATGGACGAGCCAAGGATGTGGCCTGCATTGCGGAAGCGGGCGCGCACGCCCTCATCCACCTCGATGATCTCGTCGGTCTCCACGGGCGTCAGGTACTGGAGGCTCCCCTGGGCGTCTTCCATGGTGTACAGCGGCCTGATCTCGTCCTTCGCCCTGCGCCGGTTCCTTCTCGACTGCCACTGGGCATCCATCTCCTGCACATGGGCCGAGTCCAGCAGCATGATATGGCAGAGCTGGACCGTGGGGCCGGTGGCGAGGATGCGGCCCTTGAACCCGTCCCTGACGAGCTTGGGTATGCGCCCGCTGTGGTCGATGTGGGCATGGGTCAGGAACATGGTCTGGATCTGGGACGGGTCGAAGTCCCAGTCTCGCCAGTTGCGAAGTTCCATCTTTTTGCCGCCCTGAAACATCCCGCAGTCCACGAGAAGCTTCTTGCCCGTTGTGGTCTCCACGAGAAAATTCGACCCGGTAACGCTCCCGGCCGCTCCCAGACAGGTCACCTTGACCATGACATGCTCCTTTCATGATGCATTCGCGTGCTGTTCTCCCAATAACAATCGGAAGGATTCATAACTACCTGACGGCAATACCATATTCGGGGGCAACGAGAAAGGAGTTCCGATTCGGGGTGGGACAGATGCCTGTTGACAGGTCTTCCACGATACGCTTACATCTGCAGGGTGATGCCCGAGTGGCGGAATTGGCAGACGCAAGGGACTTAAAATCCCTCGGAGCTGAGCTCTGTACCGGTTCGAGTCCGGTCTCGGGCACTTCCCAATACTACTCAATGATTTCATGCATGATAGTACCATCCATCATAGCCGCGTATTACCTAATGGTTCCTTCATGAGGCAGTAGAACACCCCGCGGCAAGCCACGGGGTGTTCTGCAGAGAAATTCCCGGAAATGTATACCGGCGTCTTATCGGATCGGATGAATGACCGGCAGGTCCAGTGCGCTCCTGTAGCCGGGTTCGGCCTCGACCACCCTGGGGATGACATGTATGGTCGGTGCTACACTCGTCTCAAAGCTCTGCTCGAAGGGGGGCATCAGGCCCTTTATCTCGATATCCACAGCCTTCGGCGATCCCTCAAGGCGGATCCTCTCTTTCAGTTCAGGCTCCCTGACCTGATCGTCACACACCTTGTGGACGTAGCTCAACGTCACGAACTCCTTGTCGCCGACCATGCCGTGCCATATGAACCTATGCCCCGATACGGTTCCCGCAGGGATGTCGGACCGTACGGTCTTCAGGGGAATCGGGGTGGTGAAGATTTCATGGGTGCAATGGACCGAGCTGAATTTCCATCCCAGCCGGGCACCGACTTCGTAGACCCCATCCTGATAGTACGTCGCTATTCCCCGTCGGATCGCCTCACCGTCTATTTCATCCGGCTTCAGGCCGTACCCGAAGAATCTTACCCAGTCGGAGGTGTTGCCCTGGTCATCCTCACCGCACTCCATGATGACACGGTCGACCCTCTCCATGGCGGCACACAGCACCACCGGGAAATAACTGGAATACAGACCCGGCATCAAACCCATCTGCAGGTAGGTAACACCGTTTTCCCTGGCAGCCTCATCGATCATCCTCGTTATCGCCGGGTCAGAGTCCCAGGAATACGAGATGGGGATGGTGGTGATGACATTCTTCTTCGCCTGGAGCGCCTTCACGATGTTCTCCGCACTCGGCCTGAGCGAGCCCTTCGACATGATGCAGGGGAGGTAGCACATGATGACGTCGGCATCCATTGCAAAGACCTTTTCGATATCGTCCGATACCACAACCCCTGATCTGCCGAACCCGAAGATCTCGCCTGCGTCCCTGCCAACCTTGTCGGGCGCCACATCAACGACCCCGACGAGCTCCAGGCTCTCCTTTTCCATGCACATCCTGGTGGCGACCCTTCCCACGTTTCCCAATCCCCAGATAATGACCCGATGCTTTTTCATCATGCATCTCCTTTCGCCCGCTTTCCTTCTAGATGCCAGCGTCATCGACCTCAACTCGGGAGATGACTCAGCCGGATCAGAGCCCATGAAAAGTGATTCCCTTATATGGTAACGATGATATCTAGTTACTTCATTATTATTACTTTACTTATTTGCCGTAAAAACGTCATTTATCATTAATTGGATAACATTGTTTTCCTAATTGTTATGGAGATTCATGTCAAGGCCATTCTGACATGATCGGGGAGCGAGTACGGTATGGTGGCTGTATGTATCAGGATTTCAACAGAGGGGGTCGCTGTCTCCGCCTCGGTTTTCCCTTATTTTCCTGGACGTTCGATTGCACGCCACAGGACATCGAGATAGAGATTGATCTTGGCGGTCAGGCTTTCATTCCGTTTCAGATAAAGCCAGATGTAGACAAGCCGGTGGATCACCCCGTAGAGGATGTCGAACATGAGCTCGGCCGGGACACCCGGGTCAAGCTCCCCTTTCTCCTGGCCTTCCTTCAGGAGGTTGATGATCCGCATGGACAGCTCCTTCTGCTTGAAGGTGCCGTCCGTCATCCACGTCTTGAACGGCACGGTCATGATCACGATGGTGCCGATATCCGGATTCTTCTCATAGAAGTCGAGGATGACCCAGACGGTCTTGCGGAGCTTCTCCTTCACGTCCGCCAACCCCTGCAGATGCTCGGCGAGCCGACTATCCAACCGTTGTATCCATTCATCGATAAAGGAGAAAAGAAGGCGCTCCTTGCTTTCATAGTGCAGGTAGATCGTGTTCATCCCGATGCCTGCTTTCTGCGCAATGCACCTCATGTTGACCTGGTGAAAGTCCTTTGAGCTGAAGAGTTCCTTCACCACGGCCTCGAGCTTGATCTTGGTTTCCTGGTTCAACTGCCTGCCTGCTGAAACGGCCTGAGCCATGTCCTGTCATCCTTCTCTTTCTGATTTCCGTTCAAAGGGCGGGTGATTTTATAACTTATCTATATTACTGGATAACAATGTTACTCTATCGTGTGTGGATCAGGATGTCAAGGGCGTCCGCCTGCTTCAACCCTCGGGCTACGCCATCTCGGATCCCCCCAAGAGTCGGGGGCCCATGGCCGCCCCGGGCATGAAGATGCTTTTTCTCATGGAACCTCCTCCCCGGACTTGCTATATCATCATACGATGTTCTTGTATTTCTCCCCTGCTATCATGACAAGAGCGGCAAAGGTCATTTTCATTGTGATTTTCCGCCATGGGAAGGGTTCATGACAAAGCCGGCGCCGCAGGCTGACATCCACATTGCATCGAGGGCATCCCTGCCCCTGTACCGCTCGGTCAACAGCATCGACATCCTCGCCCGCTATGCCGCTGATCATGGCATAGACGCCTACACGCTGCTGAGCGGCAACGGGATCAAGCCCCAGGATCTGAACGATCCCGAGGTGTTCATACACCCCGAGCAGGAGCTGGCGGTGATGCGCAGGCTGGCGGCATTGGTGCGGGACCCCGCAGCCGGGCTGAGGGTGGGCGACCATTACCATATCACCGCCCACGGGGCACTGGGGAGTGCGGCGATCTGCTGCGAGACGCTGCTCGACGCCATACGGATGGTGTTCTCCTATATCGAGCTTACCCTTACCTATTTCAGGTACGATCTGAAGGTGCAGGGCACCTGCGCACATATGACCATGAGGGAGATCGCCGAGCTGGGGGATATCCGCCTTTTCATCTGCGAGCGGGAGTTCGTTTCCGTTCACAGGATGATGTCCGATCTCATCGGAGATCCGCTCATGCTGCAGGAAGCGACCTTCGCCTACCCGGAACCAGAATACGCCGACCAGTACAGGGATTTCTTCGGATGCCGGATCGTTTTCGATGCGGATGAGCACGGGTTCATCTTTGACAGGACGTATCTGTCCCGCTGTCTGCCCATGGCGAACCGTTTGTGGAAAAACAGGCATGAGCGGGAATGCAGGGAGCTGTTCCTTCGTTTGAAGCGGCATGAGACGGCTTCCGACAGGGTCCGTCAGGCGATCCTGTGTCAGAGGGAAGGAATGCCCACCTTCAAGGAGGTTGCACGACGCCTGAACCTCTCCCCCAGGACACTCAACCGCCGGTTGTCAGCCGAGGGGACAACCTATAAGGGGATCATCGCCGAAATCAGGAAGAAGAAGGCGATCCAGCTGCTGTCGGAAACCAGCTCTCCCATGGAAAGCATCGCCCTGGAGCTCGGCTACAACGATGTCGCCAACTTCTACCATGCCTTCAAACGCTGGACCAGGTGTACCCCGGGCAGCTACCGGGAAAAACATTTCCCATCAGCACCTGTTGAGGCATAATGCCTGATACATCCCCTGATGGAGAAGGAGAAGAATCAATGCATGACCTTTCCAATCTTTCCCTCATCGACAGGTGCGATGACGACAGGTGGTGATACAATCCCATGATGCAGGAACAGTTCCATATCCGCACAGCCGCACCTGAGGACACCGGGCTGCTGGCCGGGATCGTACGGACATCCTTTGCGGATGTGGCGCTCCGGTTCAACCTCACACCGGAGAACGCCCCGTCGCATCCATCCAACTGTACCGGGGAGTGGATCCGAAAGGACCTTGCACGGGGGGTCGTCTACTACATCCTGGAACACGAAGGCGAGGCATCCGGGTGCGCCGCCGTCGAGCAGGCCCAGGACGGCCTCTGCTAC
>Ga0209203_1000151_pt1 | contig 59716 bp, 59 predicted proteins | sample AD_UKC109_MetaG_FD_184423 | JGI IMG/M metagenome (GOLD analysis project Ga0209203, IMG submission 184423) | Active sludge microbial communities of municipal wastewater-treating anaerobic digesters from Hong Kong - AD_UKC109_MetaG (SPAdes)... | ecosystem: Engineered > Bioreactor > Anaerobic >... | reverse complement strand
CAAGGATGATATTTTTCATATTCGTAAAGTGGTGAGTGATTGGATTTTCAGAGATGATGTTGATGTGATACTTATCACCGGGGGAACCGGTTTCACTATTCGAGACAATACGCCTCAAGCTGTTGAACCTTTATTAATTAAAAAAGTGGACGGATTCGGTGAATTGTTTAGACAGATTTCTTATGGTGAAATCGGAACTTCAACGCTGCAGAGCAGAGCTTTGGCCGGAATTTCCAATGCCACTCTGGTGGTTTGTATGCCTGGTTCACCAAATGCTTGCAAAACCGTTTGGGATAAAATTCTTGTCGAACAACTCGATGCCAGTCACCGTCCGTGTAATTTTGTTGAGCATTTAGCAAAGAACTCAAGTAAATAATAAAACGTCCTGTCGCCCTGAACTCGTTTCAGGGTCAATCTAATTTTTTATAGAGTCAATATTAATATCTACATTTGTTTCTTGTCTGAGTGGAATTGTTTGCTCAGAAGACAATAAATCACCTTTCTGAGCCATAGCATTACCGCTAAAGCTGATTCTTGCACCAATGACCACCTCTTTGAATTCACTTAATTTTCGATTCGGTTGTAAATTTTGAGCATCACTCATTGAAATATTCATTGGGAAATCAGAAAGTTGTATCGTTTTCTTTATTACAGCAATTGGCATTGGCATACCTTGTGTTTCTTTGGTGTAAATGTAGAGTAGTGCTTCTTTTCCTTGTAACTGGGATTTCAACGACTCAGAAATATCAACCGTTGCAGTGATTAGAGTTTCATAAACAGGTTCTTCAATGAGCGGCATATCCAGTTTAGAACGAATGTCATTTAATTGCTCAGCAAGTTGCTTTTTCGCACCTTCATCACTGATCATTTCATACAAACCGGTCCATAACTCAAGTGTTTTTGCATAATCCTGCTTTTCGTAGAATGTCATACCATAAAGCCAGATTGCTTTTTGATTTTGTGGATTGAGTTCATAAGCTTTCGCTAAATACTGTTCGGGTTCTCCCAGAAAAGTTCCTTTGTTGTTTTTTAAAGCAATTGCTTCGGCGAGTTCTGTGAGAATCACTGATTCATTAGGAGCCAACTCATTGGCTTTACTATAAGCTGTGACTGCCTTATCATAATTTTTCATAGAAAACTGAGTTCGTGCCAACAGCATTTGACCATCAATATCATCCGGATTTTCTTTGAGCTTTTCTTCCAGTTGAGCAACAGCTTCTTCTAAACTCATTTGTGGTTGTTGTGAGTTTTGCTGGGCTATATTTGTAGTCATCGCCTGGGGTGTCCCACGTTGAGTGTAGAAGTAAATACTCAAAGGTAGTGCCAGTAATAAGATAACAGCAATAAGCTTGAAACTGTTGTTTTCTTCTTTTTGCAACACATGAGCCAGTTTTGTCTCATAGTCTTTTCGATCATCCGCTGATATAGATTTGTCTTTGATTTTTTTAATCAGATATTTTTGTGCTTGTAAAGAATCATTGGATGTGCCTTTATAGAACAACCAAAACAGGAAAATGCCAACAATTCCGATTCCGAAAAAAATCAAATAGGTTTGCAGAGTCATGATTTTTCCTCGGTTTTGCTGTTTTTACGAATGCTGATAATAAGCACAGAAGCGGCAATCAATAATACGATAAAAGGCATAACCCAAAGCATAATTGTATCCATGCGCATGGGCGGAGAGTAACGCACGAAATCTCCATATCTTTCAACCATATAATCGGTAATTTGTTGCTGATTTTGACCTTGTTTGACCATTTTAGCGACTTCATTGCGTAAATCTTTGGCTAATCCGGCATCAGAGTCTGCAATATTTTGATTTTGACAAACCAGACAACGTAACTCTTCTGTGAGTTGCTGATAATCGAGACGTTGTTGTTCGGTATCAAATTCGTGAATGTCAATTGCATTTGCGAACGCAGAAAAAAACAAAAAGATTAAGATAGGTTTTCTCATATTACTGATATTTTTTGATTAATGGCAAAATTTCATTTTGTATGTTTTGCGGGTTCAATTCACCTACAATTTTGTGTCTGATAATTCCATTCTTATCAATCAGGAATGTTTCAGGAGCTCCGTACACTCCGAAATCAATTCCAACCCGACCATCTTTATCAACCAAAATATCGGTGTAAGGGTTGCCAAATTGTTTGAGCCATTGTTTAGCGTTCGCTTCTTCGTCTTTATAATTCAAACCATAAACCGGAATGATTTTTTGTCGTGCAAACTCTGTAACCATCGGATGCTCAATTCGGCAATTCGGACACCAACTTGCCCAAACATTGAGCAAATACATTTGCCCTTTTAATGTATCGTTTGTAATCGTTTTGTCAGACAATAGTGCAGGAACTGAAAAATTTGGAACCGGTTTATCAATCAAAGCCGATGGCAAGAGTCGGGTGTTTTTCCCAAGCCCATTGTATAAAAGCACAATTAGACCAATAAAAATCACCAATGGAATCAATGCTTTAATGACAGTTCTATTCATGCTTTCAGGTAATTCTCAATATTTTGTTTCTGAACTTGCTTGGCATGCAATTTGTACTTGCGGTCAAATGCCGCCCAAAAACCACCAATCATCATTAGTAAACCGCCACCCCACATCCAGCGAATAAACGGTTTAACATAAACCCGAACAGCCCAACCGCCATTATCGTTGATTTGTTCGCCCAGTGAAATATACAAATCTCTGGTGAATCCAGGGTCAATCGCCGCTTCGGTCATTGGATTGCTTCGACGCAAATAAATGCGTTTTTGCGGATTCATATCTGCAACGTGTTCATTATTTTTAGTAACAACGAAATGTCCGACATCTGCCATATAGTTCTCGATTTGTTTTTGCTCCACACCTTTAAATTCAACGGAATAACCCTGAACCATTTGCACTTCATTGGGATACATCAAAGTGTCAATCTCGAAATCTGTATGTTCCGTCATGGAAACTCCAAAGAGATAAACAGCAAAGCCAAAGTGAGCAATATGCATTCCCCATAATCCCCGAGTTAACTTCCAACTGCTCTTCAGTGCAAACAGTATCGAAGTGAATACCCAAAAAGAGGCAAAAACACCTAAGGTGGCTTTAATATTTAATCCTTTAAAATACCAAACCGCAAGTAATGTCATAGAAACTGAAACCACAAAAGCAGGAATCAATTTCATAATGATTCGGATAAATTCATCTTTTCGCCAGCGATATAGAACACCCAAAGGCAACATCATCACTACCGGAATCATAAACATAAAAAACATTGAACCGAAATAGGGTGGTCCAACAGAAATCTTTTTATCAAATGCTTCAAAAATCAGCGGGAATAATGTTCCCATTAGAACCATAAAACAAACTGTTATGAATAAAATTGAGTTTATCAACAGCATCGTTTCTCTGGAACTGAGCTGAAACCCTCCGGCAGATTTAAGTTTATGCGCTCTTATTGCATAAAGAAACAACGAACCACCGGCATAAGCTGCAAGTAGTGCTAGGACGAAAACACCTCTCGTTGGATCACTTGCAAAGGCGTGAACAGAGGTTAATACACCTGAACGAACCAAAAAAGTACCTAGTACACTCAAACTGAATGCGATGATTGCCAATAATACCGTCCAACCACGGAAAGCATTGCGTTTTTCACTCACAGCCTGAACGTGAATCAAACCAACCGCTGCCAGCCAGGGTAAAAATGACGCATTTTCAACCGGATCCCAAAACCACCAGCCGCCCCAGCCGAGCTCATAATAAGCCCACCAACTTCCAAGGACAATTCCTAGAGTTAAGCATCCCCAGGCAATATTTGTCCACGGACGAGACCAGCGAATCCAGTTTTCATCAATTTTTCCACCCAATAATGCTGCAACTGATAATGCAAACGGAACTGATAAACCAACATATCCCATGTATAAAATTGGCGGATGAATAATCAAACCAATATCCTGTAAAAGCGGATTCAAATCATTGCCATCCATCGGTGCGGGAAATGTCCTTAAGAAAGGATTGGAAGTGATATAAACAAATGCTGCGAATCCCAAAGAAATAACACCCAGAATAGCTAAAACTCTGGCAATTTGTTTCAGAGACAAAGATTTTGAGAACAATGCAACCATGGCAGTCCATAATGCCTGAATTGTCACCCAAAGCAACATGGAACCCTCATGAGCTCCCCAGGTTGCAGAAATTCGGTAACGAACCGGTAAAATCAGGTTTGAATTTCGCCAGACATAAGCCACAGAAAAATCCTGAATCACGAATAATGTCACCAGAATTAAAAATGAAGTCAATGTGAAAATCAGTTGCAAATACGCCAATGGACGTGCTGTTTTCATCAACTGTGAGTTATTTGTATAAAATCCCCAAATCGGTAATATTGTCAGCAATAAGGAAACAACCAGTGCAAAGGCGAGGGTGAATTGTCCAATTTCAGCAAGCATTGTTAATCCTTTCCTTTGTAATCCGGGCTTTCTTTGGCTTTTTTCAGCGAGTCAGCAACTTCAGGAGGCATATAGTTTTCGTCATGTTTTGCTAATATCTCTTCCGCATGGAAAACATTATTTTTATCCAGATTGCCAATGGCTACGACACCTTGATCATCTCTGAATAAATCAGGTAAAAGACCTGTGTATTTGATTGCGATGTCTTTGGCATAATCAGTCACTACAAAATCCACATCCAGAGATGTTGTTGACTTGACAATACTGCCTTTTTTCACCATTCCGCCAATACGGAAATTCCGACCTTCTTTTGGATAATCGCCATTATGAACTTCTGTTGGGGACTTATAGAGCAGAATGTTTTCTTTGAATGCGGTTAATATCAGTGCGGTGGCAATGGCTACGCCCAAAAGTATCACTGAAAGAGCTAACAGGCGTTTTTTTCGTGTTGGAGTCATTTTTACCTCAAAATTTGGACTGGATATTATATCTTGTCAGAGCAATTTATGCATTTGAAAAAAGTAGATAAATGAGTGAATTTATTTTTTATCGCAGTATAATCCTTTGAGTCCGAGTAAGTTTGATACCGAAGTGTTATTTTCCATGAAAACTGTACTTACAAAAATGTACAGGAGTATCAAAATTATGACTGACTTTAATATTTTAAATTTCATTCAATGAACCAATAGATTATATTAGTTGATGCTAATATAATGCTTTATTTAATTATTTCAACAGAAAATAGAATTATGAATGCATTAACACCCTTTCATCTGGCAATTCCGGTTAATGACTTAAAGAAATCTCGTGAGTTTTATGGTGAAATTTTAGGCTGTGAAGAAGGCCGAAGTAGTGATATCTGGATTGATTTCAATTTTTACGGTCATCAGTTGGTTTGCCATCTAACTGAAAACAACAATGATGAAAAGCATCATAATCCGGTTGACGGTAAAAGTGTCCCTGTTCCGCATTTCGGAATTGTTATGGAAATGCAACAATGGAAACAACTCAGAGATAAGCTGGAAAGCCACAATCTGGACTTTGTTATTGAACCTTATATTCGCTTTGAAGGACAAGTTGGTGAACAAGCGACCATGTTTTTATACGATTTTTGTGGAAATGCGTTAGAATTCAAAGCATTCGCAAATATTGAAGAAGAGTTATTTAAGAAATAAATTGAAATACTTATGCAAAAATATCCGTTAACCCGAAAAAGAAGGCTCAGATACACCCAATCAATCAGAGATTTAGTCGCTGAAAATACATTGAATTCATCAGATTTAATCTGGCCGGTGTTTGTGCTTGAAGGCGAAAATCGTAGAGAATCCATAAAATCCATGCCCGGCGTTTATCGTTTATCGCAAGATTTGTTGGTTGAAAAACTCACAAAATTATATTCAATGGGTTTGAAAGCCGTGGCGTTGTTTCCGGTAGTGACCGCCGAAAAGAAATCGGAACTGGCAGAAGAGGCTTATAACTCTGACGGCTTGGTGCAACGAACCATTCGCAAAATTAAATCGGCACTGCCTGATATTTTAGTGATTTCTGATATTGCGCTCGATCCGTTTACAATTCATGGGCAAGATGGATTGATTGATGAAAGCGGCTATGTTTTGAATGATGAAACGGTCGAAGTTCTTTGTAAACAAGCGGTTTCACATGCCAGAGCCGGTGTGGATATTGTCGCTCCGTCAGATATGATGGACGGACGGATTCTGAAAGTTCGTGAAGCGTTGGAATCCTATGGTTATATCAACACTTCGATTCTGGCTTATTCGGCAAAGTATGCCAGTTGTTTTTACGGACCATTTCGCGATGCAGTCGGTTCTGCCGGAAATCTGGGAAAAAGCACCAAGGAAAACTATCAGATGAATCCCGCCAATGGCAAAGAAGCGTTGGATGAAATCGCTATGGATATTGATGAAGGAGCAGATATGGTGATGGTTAAACCCGGATTGCCTTATCTTGATATCATTAAATCGGCATCAGAAACATTTAACACACCGGTTTTTGCCTATCAGGTGAGTGGCGAGTATGCGATGCTGCAAAGTGCGATAGATAATGGTTTTTTAGACGAGAAAAAAGCGATTCTTGAAAGTTTGCTTTGTTTTAAAAGAGCAGGGTGCGATGCGATTCTAACTTATTATGCCGATCGGGTTTTAGAATATCTCAATGAGTAAAACCTACAAATTAGCTTTATTCGGTAATCCGGTGAGTCATAGCTTGTCGCCAAAGATTCACCAGAATTTTGCTGAACAATTTGGTTTGAAAATTCAATATGATTTAATAAAAGTAGAATCAGAAAATTTGCATCAAGCGGTCATTGATTTCTTCAAAAATGGTGGACATGGTGCCAATGTGACACTTCCGCATAAACAACAAGTTATTGAATCTATTGGTGATATTTCAGAAACTGCTAAGCAGGCACAAGCTGTCAATACACTATATTTGAATGACGAAAGACAAATTTGTGGAGAAAATACCGACGGAATCGGCTTTATCAATGATTTATTCAACCGCTGTCACTTTGACTGTAACGGTAAGAGTATTTTGATTCTGGGAGCCGGAGGAGCTGCACAAGGAATTGTTCCTGAAATCATGAAAAACCAGCCAAAATCATTAGTTATTGCCAACAGAAGTATCGAAAAAGCCGCAAAAATAGCTGTTTACAACAATTCTAAATCTATGACCTTTGATGAACTCAATCACTTCGATCAATCCTTCGACCTTATCATCCACGCCAGTTCACTCGGCCATAAAGGACAAACTCTCAAGTTCAAACAACATCATTACCACTCAAAAACTCTAGGCTACGACCTCAGCTACGGCAAAGCCGCCAAACCCTTTCTGGACTTTTGTGATTCAATGAAAATTCAAGCCTATGACGGACTTGGAATGCTTATCGAACAAGCCGCAGTTGCTTTTGAGATTTGGTTTGGAAAAAAACCGGAAACTAAAAAAGTCTTGTTTTAATCTCAATTCTCAATATATTCTGATAATGTTGTAAAAATCTCTTCAATCTTTGAAAAATATGCCTCGTGTAAAACATCTCCTTTTTTAGATTTGGGATTTGCCAAGAAAAGTTTAAACTCTCCATTTAGAAGGCTTTTTCCAGAAATTTTCAAGGAAAAATTAGTCGTAGTTTCTTTTGACTTCTGAATTTTCGATTCTTTACAAGTAGTCATAATAAGTTTGTAATTATCGTATATTTCAATTTTTTCAATATCTTTAAACTCGACAACTGATTCCGTGATTTTTTGTTGTTTGTCAGTATCAAACAGTATTGCTTTCTTTGAATTTTTATCTAAATAGATAGCTTTAGTACCCATATAATCAACTATTTTGTTGGATATATCGAACTCTGGAATTAATTTAACTAATTTATCAAACTTTTCATTACTTTGTTTTTCTGAAATTAGTGCAAATAATATAATGAGTCCCAATACCCCAAATATTATACCAATAATAATTGGAAACAAACTTAGGCCTTTGTTCTCATCTTCTGTCATGTAGTATCCATACACAAATGTCCCTTTGGTTCCAGTTCTCTTAACGCTACAATCAAAAAATAAACCAGTTGATGTAAATCCAGACACCTGATCAGGTTTATCAGTTGTTATTTTCATTTTTGATGAATGAGTTTGCATTTTAATTGTTTGAACACATTGTTGAATTGTAAAGAATTCACCACCATATGTTTCAGCATGGAGTGAAAAGGTTAACAGCAATACCAACACCATCTGTAGGAACTTAAATATTTTCATAGATTTCATATTTGTAAATTTCTTTTTATTTCAGAGGGTTAAATTTCCTCACATCCAGTTTTTTCTGTTGAGAAATATCGGTTAACGGCTCACAAGCTTTCATACTTTCAAGGCTTCTGACGGCGAGTTGTTGGTAAAGTGCCGTGCCTTCACTTTTCCATTGGATTTCTTTGTCGGTGACCTGGCGTTTGATTTCAGCGGGAATTCCGGCGATGATGGAGCGGGCAGGGGCTTTGAAGTTGGGTTTGATGTAGCTGAGGGCAGCTATCATGCACTCATCACCAATTTCGGCATTATCCATAATGACGGATTGAATTCCTACCATGCAGTTTTTACCAATGGTACAACCGTGAATCACCGCTCCATGCGAGACATGAGCGTTTTCTTTGAGTAGAGTTACTCCATTTGGAAAACCATGTGCTACGCACATATCCTGAAAGTTGACTCCATTTTCGAGTATGATCGTACCATAATCGCCACGAATTGAGGCATTTGGTCCGATATAGCAGTTCTTGCCAATTTGTACCGAACCAATGATGACCGCTGTTGGATGCACAAAACTGGATGGGTGAATGACCGGTTTGACTCCGTCAATTTCATAGATATTTTTCATGCAAATGAGTATAATCTCTGCTGAACAAAAATACAATCTTGCCAAATGACTAATCATAACTATGAAACGATCAACTTTAGTGTTGAGAACCATGTTGCTCGCATCGAGTTTAACAGACCTGATAAGCTCAATGCTTTTTCAAAAACCATGCATGCGGAATTTTTTCAGATTTTGAAATCTGTTGCCGCGAATGATGATTTACGTTGTGTGCTTTTAACTGGTGCCGGTCGTGGATTTTGTGCCGGACAAGATTTAGGCGAAAGAAAAACCGATCAGCCGATGGATTTGGGTGATACATTGGAAAAAGGTTATAACACGAATCTTAGAATTCTGAAAAAAATCAGAGCACCGATAATCTGTGCAGTGAATGGAGTTGCTGCCGGAGCCGGAGCCAATATTGCGCTGAATTGTGATATTGTGGTAGCCAAAGAATCGGCGAAATTTATCCAGTCTTTTTCGCAAGTCGGTTTGATTCCGGATTGTAATGGCACCTGGATTTTACCCAAGCTCATCGGTTTGGCTCGAGCCAAAGCTCTAACCATGCTTGCAGAACCTGTTTCAGCACAAAAAGCTGAAGAATTGGGAATGATTTATGCGAGTTATGCAGATGAAGTGTTTGAATACAAAGTGAATCAATTGGTTAGTACGATTGCCAATCGACCAACATTAGCGTTAGCAAATATCAAAGAGCTCATGGAGAAATCCTTTCAAAATACTTATGATGAGCAATTGGATGCAGAGAGAGATGTGCAAAGATTAATGGGCTTAACCCATGATTTTAAAGAAGGTGTGAATGCTTTTACTGAAAAGAGAAAACCAAACTTTAAAGGTTCATAATGCTTGAAAAATTTAAAAATGTCGCTGTCATTGGTGCAGGAACTATGGGCATGGGAATTGCTGAAGTAGCAGCAACTGCGGGACACAATGTAAAAGTTTATGATTTGAACTCTGAATTTGCCGAAAAGTCCAAACAAAAAATGATGGACAGACTCAACTCCAGAGTCCAAAGAGGCAAGATTTCAAAAGAACTCAGTCAACAAGTAAATGACCATGTTTCAATCGTAACGACATTATCAGAATTAAGTGATAGTCATTTAGTGATTGAAGCTATTGTTGAAAATATAGAAATAAAACAAAACCTTTTCAAAGAGTTACAAGAAAAATGTAATGCAAATACTCTTTATGCGACAAACACATCTTCGATTTCTGTGACAGCGATTGCATCCGTTTTGAATCAACCTGAAAACATGATTGGTTTGCATTTCTTCAATCCAGCTCCGGTCATGCAATTGGTCGAAGTGATTGCCGGGCTGAAATCCTCTCAGGAAAATTTGGAAGATGGTTTAGAGTTATGCCGAAGTTGGAAAAAAATGCCGGTATTAGCCAAATCGACTCCGGGGTTTATTGTCAATCGTGTGGCTCGTCCTTTTTATGGCGAAGCTCTGAAAATGCTGCAAGAACAAGTCAGCAACCATGCAACCATTGATTGTGTGATGAAATCCGCCGGATTTCGTATGGGACCGTTTGAACTTATGGATTTGATTGGAATTGATGTCAATCTGTCCGTCAGCAAGACGGTGTATCAAGAAATGTTTTATGATCCTCGATACAAGCCATCACTAATTCAACAAGAAATGGTTTATGCCGGAATGCTTGGGCGAAAAAGTGGACTGGGCTTTTACGATTATCAAAACTCAGAGCTGAGTGATTGTATCGGATATGAAAACTTGTACAAACTCGATGAAGAGATTTCCAATCCTTTTGAAAAACTCAATGAACATTATGAAATTGAAATTGAAGGTTGCTTAGTCGCTCTCAGTAATGGACAAACTTGTTCGCAACGTCAGGAAGCAAAGCCGATTGCACAATTTGATTTGTGTCTGAATTATGAAAAAGCAGGGATTTTGACGATTGCTTTCGCTCCGAATTTTCCTCAAGATACTAAACAAAAAATAGTCGCACTCATTCAGAACGCCGGAAAACAGGTTGTTGTTATTGATGATAATCCGGCTTTGATTGCCATGAGAACAGTTTGCATGCTTATCAATGAAGCCGCTGATGCCATTGAAAACGGTGTTTGTAGCAGAGAAGACGTTGATTTAGCGATGCAAAAAGGCGTGAATTATCCCATCGGTCTGATTGATTGGGCTGAAAGGATTGGTATTTCCAAAGTTGTTGAAACGCTTGATAATCTTTATCAATGGTTTGGTGATGACCGTTACCGGGCATCAGCCTGGTTGAGGAAGCAAATTCTATAAAACAAAATTCCCCGAACCGAAATTCGGGGATTGATTGAAGGATTATGCAAATGCTTTATTATCTTTTGCGTGCTTGACTAAAATATCAGCCGGTTTAAAGCGCACTCCGTATTTATCATGCAAATCATTTAGAGTTGCTAAAATGTTACTTGCTCCGTTTGAATTCACATAGCTGAATGGTCCGCCGGTAAATGGTGGGAAGCCCAGGCCTAGTATTGCAGCTAAATCACCATCTGATGCTGAGGATAAAATCCCTTCCTGCAAGCAGAGCAAGGCTTCATTAACCATTGATAAGCCAATTTGGTTTTGAATCGCTTTTTTATCGAGTTCTTTTCGCTCTTCACCACCAAAGTATTTATAAATGTCCTTATTAACCGATTTACGACCTTTTTTCGGATAAGAATAGAAGCCTTTGCCGGATTTTCGACCGAACAGCTTGGCTTCCGAAAGTTTTTGAACGGTATCGTCTTCTTCAACTCCACGTTCTTTGAACATTTCACCCAATGATCCTCTGGCAATATGAGCTGCGACATCAATTCCAACTTCATCCAGTAATGCCAATGGTCCAACCGGAAATCCCCAGTCTTTCATGGCATTATCAACATCTTCGATGGATGCTCCTTGTTTTAAAACCTGAATGGCTTCATGAGTCAAGGCTGATAAAATTCTAGTAGTATAAAATCCCGGTCCATCCTTAACCACGACAACTGTTTTTCCTTGATCTAAACCAACATTGGTTGCGATTGCTTTTGCACGTGCTGAAGTTTTTTCGGTAACAATAATTTCCAACAATGGCATTTTCGGAACCGGTGAAAAATAGTGCATACCAATAACATTGGCTGGATGCTTTGATTTTTCAGCAATTTCAGTAATTGGCAAAGATGAGGTATTGGTTGCAAAAACTGTACTGGAATTGCAATGTGATTCAACATCCGCGAGAATTTTTTGTTTCAATCCAATATCTTCAAAAACGGCTTCAATGACTAATTCGGAATTCTTCAAATCTTTGTCATATGTTGTTCCTTTAACCTTTGATAACAATTGATCTCGTTCAACCACACCCATGGCTTTACGTTTCACCAATCCCTCAAAATCGGACCAGATTGTTTTCATTGCTTTACCAATTCCACTCAATGAAATATCCTTCAGAACCACATCATATCCGGCTTTAATAGAAACTTCTGTAATTCCCGCTCCCATAAAACCGGCACCAATCATTGAAATATTCTCAACTTGATGAGTTTTAGCACTGCTTTTGAGTTTTTTATTATCCTGCATTGCCAGAAATAATTGAATCAGATTTTTGCAAGCATCGGTTCCATGCAGAAAAGCGAAACCTTCGGATTCCGCTTCCAGACCGGCATCGAATCCGCTATCCAGACCGATTTCCACGCAGTCCAGAATTTTTAGCGGAGCAGGGTAGTTGCCCCTAGTTTTTGCTGAAACTGTCTGACGAGCTTTTTTCAAGACAAAATTTCGTCCGAACGGAGTGCCTTCCAGAACCTTATCCAACATTCCTTTTTTGCGAGGTTTTCTTTTCACACCACCATTATTAGCAAAATCACGAGCGGTTTTAATTGCTGCTTGTAATAATCCTTCCTTATGAATCAACTCATCAACCAAGCCAATTTTCTTGGCTTTGAAAGGATAAACATTTTTGCCGGTTAACAACATATCCAAAGCATTACGCAAACCTACCAGTTTAACACTGCGTTGAGTTCCGCCACCTCCGGGTAACAGTCCAAGTTTGACTTCAGGCAGACCAAAGACTGTTTTTTTATCGGTACTGGCAATGCGGTAATGACAAGCCAGAGCCAGTTCCATTCCGCCACCTAATGTTGCGCCATTGATTGCTGCGATCACAGGCTTATTTAACTTGGATAATCGGGTTAAGAGTTGATTGCCACCACGAGATAGTTCTCCGGCTTCTTCACTGCTTTTCATTTGCATGAATTCTTTGATATCGGCACCGGCAACCCAGCAATCAGGTTTGGCACTATAAAGAACTGCAGCTTTAATATCGTTATCTTGCTCTATGGTATCCATAAGATTTGAAAAATCATCGAGCATTTTTGCGGATAACACATTAACCGGTGAATTGGCTTGATCAAGAACGACAACAGCAACATCATCGTGTTTTTGTATTGTGAAATAGGCCATTATGAATTCTCCTTGTTAACTGTTTTCTTTGTGGTTTTCTTTGCCACTTTTTTACTCACTTTTTTTGCAGTTTTCTTTGCAACTTTATTTGTGGTTTTGGACTTTGCTTCAACATTCAGTTTTCGTAATAGAATACTGCTACCTTGTCCGCCTGCTGCACATGCTGAAATCAAGGCATACTCACCATCTGATTCATTCAAGCGTCTGGCTGCGGAAATCAGTAATCGACCACCGGTTGCACCAAAAGGATGTCCCAAACTCAAAGAACCACCTTGAGTATTAATTTTGTCCATTGGAATTTCACCAAATACATCATTCAGACCTAATCTGTGTACACAAAATTCTTTATCTTGCAAGGCTTTTAGATTTGCCAAAACCTGTCCGGCAAATGCTTCATGAATTTCGTAAACATCAATATCATCAATAGTTAAACCGGCTTCATTTAAAAGTTTCGGAATTGTGAATGCCGGTCCCAATAATAATTCTCCATCAGGATTATGAGCTGAGTATTGATAACCGTAGATGATTATGTTGGGGTTATAACCTTGCTTTTTAGCTTCTTCAATATCCATGAGCAAGCATGCAGATGCTCCATCTGTTAAAGGAGATGCATTACCGGCTGTAACTGTGCCATTAGGCTTAACAAATACAGGGCGTAATTTTGACAGTTTTTCCATGTTACTGTCAGCATAGAAGGTATTATCCTGTTCTAAAGGTTCAAAAGTTGGTGCTGGCATTACTGCTTGGACTTCATCATTAAATTTGCCCTCTTCCCATGCTTTAGCTGCCAATTGATGAGAACGTAATGCGAATTCGTCTTGTTCTTCACGCGTGACACCAAATCTGGCAGCCAGTCTATCTGCGTCTTGTCCCATCGTTTGGCCGGTAGAAAATTCAGCAATGGCAGGAGCAACCGGAATCAGGTCTTTAAATTTGAATTGTCTGAATAATTTCCAGTAATCACCAAAGCCTTTGGCTCTTTGAGCTTTCAATAAAACAGCTTTGAGGTTATCTGAGATTCGAACCGGTGCATCAGATGTTGATTCCACACCGCCCGCAACTGCGGTTTTAAGAGTTCCAGCTTGTATGGCTTCCACAGTATTTGTAATCGCACGATTAGCTGATATGCAGGCTTGTGTGACGGTGAAAGCAGGAGTGGATAAATCATATCCTGCGCCAATGAGGCTTTCTCTGGCGACATTACTGGTTGCAGAATTATGAATCACACATCCCATTGAGACTTGTTCGCATTGGTCTTGTAGAATGGGGTTTCTTTGTTTAAGTGCCAGCAGAGCTTCTCTACCTAAATCATAAGATCTGAGTTTTCCATAAACTCCAGGTGATTTAGCGAACGGAGTCCGTACACCGTCTATAAATGCAACTTTTGCCTGTTTAAATATCATAGCTGTTCCTGATTTTTATTTATCGGAACATTTTCACCATACGCAAGCGTATTGTCAAGTTCAGGAACCGTGTCAACAGAAAATATAACATGAGAATTACAATTTCAAAGCAGAAATTAAAACTTATACAATATTAAAAATTGTAACAATTTTGTCACATTATTTTCATATTATGTCGCCAATTATTAATTTAGGTTTAAATACTATGAAAAAAATTAAATCAACTTTATTGGCTTTGACTGTAGCTGCAAGTTTCAATGCAAGTTCAGCTGAAAGAGATTATATTTCTATTGTTGGTTCTTCAACAGTGTATCCTTTCTCTACCGTTGTTGCAGAAAGATTTGGTAAATCAACCGATTTTAAAACACCAAAAATTGAATCAACGGGAACGGGCGGTGGAATGAAACTTTTCTGTAAAGGTGTTGGAGTTGATACTGCCGATATTACAAATGCTTCCCGCAGAATCAAATCCAGTGAATTTGAAATGTGTAAGGAAAACGGTGTCGATGGAATTGTTGAGGTTTTGATTGGATATGACGGAATTGTTATAGCAAATGCCATCGATTCCCATGATTTCAAATTGAGCAGAAAAGATTTATTTTTAGCTTTAGCGAAGGAAGTACCAACTGATAAAGATGGTGAATTAGTAGCTAACCCATATAAAACATGGAATGAAGTGAATCCAGAGCTTCCTGCAATAGCAATTGAAGTATTAGGGCCTCCTCCAACATCTGGAACGCGCGATGCTTTTGTTGAATTAGCAATGGAAGGTGGTTGTAAAAAGTTTGACTGGATTAAAGCCACAAAAGATTCAGATAAAAACAAATACAAATCCATTTGTCATACCATTCGTGAAGATGGTGCGTATATTGAAGCGGGTGAAAATGACAACCTGATTATTCAAAAACTTCAAAAAAATCCGGACGCACTAGGTATTTTTGGATTTTCTTTCCTTGATCAAAATGCTGATTTGGTGAAGGGTTCACTGGTTGATGGTTCAGCTCCTGAGTTTGAAACAATTGCTGATGGTTCTTATCCGGTTTCTCGTCCATTATTCTTCTATGTTAAGAAAGCTCATGTTGGCAAAATCCCTGGAATTAAAGAGTTTCTGGATGAATTTACCAGCGAAAAATCCATGGGTGAAGAAGGATACTTAACCGATAAAGGGTTAATTCCACTTGGTGGGGACAAATATCAAAAAGTTGTCGATGATGTTCAAAATCTAAACGATCTTTCTTTATAAGAAGATGTTAATAGGGAGAATGTACAAACATTCTCCCGCTTTCACGGCTCACGAATAAAAAAATATGAATACCGGTACTATCGTATTATTCTTATTGATTTTCGCAGGCTTTAATTATTTTATAAAGCATCGCAAAATCTATGCTGTTTACAGAGTAAACAGAAAAAAGCAGTCCAACAAAATGACTTTGCCAAAATACTTTGGTTATGTCGCTTCGATGTGGTCGTTAATTCCCGCTTTGCTCGTTCTTTTAGTCATTGAAATCATTGATGAACCGTTACTCAAAAGTAACATTACCAATTATGTTCATGCTGAAAATATAGAAATTGGACAAGATTTGGACTTGTATCTGAATGATATTAAAAATATTAAAACAGATAACATAAAGGATGTTGACCCCATCAAATTAAAAGTTCACGAGCATTATCAAAATTTTGAAACGCTGATATCCAAAGCTAAAACAATTATTGTGATTTCATTGGCGGTATTGATGACAATATTTGGTTTCAAAAAAGTCACAATCAACACGCCGGCACGGGTTTATTTTGAAAAAGTCATTGAAATTATTCTGCTGCTAGCTGCAACAATTGCTATTTTGACAACCGTTGGAATTGTTCTGTCTGTTTTATTTGAGTCTTTACGGTTTTTCGGAGAAGTACCAATTCTGGACTTTATGTTTGGAACGGAATGGTCACCGCAAACAGCGATTCGTAGTGATCAGGTTGGTTCTTCAGCAGCATTTGGTGCTGTCCCGTTATTTGTAGGAACCATGTTAATTTCCGCAGTTGCGTTGTTTGTTTCCGTTCCGCTTGGATTGATGAGTGCGATATTTTTATCCGAATATGCGTCATCAAAATTCAGATCATTTGCCAAACCAGTATTGGAAATTCTGGCCGGAATTCCAACCGTTGTTTACGGTTTCTTCGCAGCATTGACCGTTGCTCCTTTTATACGTGAGCTCGGAACATCAATGGGGCTTTCTGTAGCTTCTGAAAGTGCCTTGGCAGCCGGTGTGGTTATGGGAATAATGATTATTCCTTTTGTTTCATCGCTGGCTGATGATGTAATTTCCGCCGTTCCAAATGCTATGCGTGAGGGGTCGCTCGGGTTAGGTGCAACCAAGTCTGAAACAATCATCAAAGTGCTTATTCCAGCCGCATTGCCCGGAATTGTTGGTGGTGTGTTATTGGCGGCTTCCCGTGCTATTGGTGAAACTATGATTGTAGTGATGGCGGCGGGTTTGGCAGCAAATCTAACTGTGAATCCTTTGGAAGCAGTTACAACGGTTACTGTGCAAATTGTAACATTACTGACAGGTGATCAGGAGTTTGATAGTGCCAAAACATTAGCGGCATTTGCTCTAGGGTTAATGCTTTTCGTAACAACTTTGATATTAAATGTCATCGCATTGCATGTGGTCAGAAAATACAGAGAACAGTATGATTAGTAAGATTAGTAACACCGAAAAAGTTAAAAAGAGCCTTAAAAGCAGATACTTAAAAGAAAAAATATTTAAGTTCGTTGGCTTGTCCTCTATCTTTGTAGCGTTCTTTTTCTTGTTGATTTTGTTATCTGATGTCATGATGAAGGCATTTCCGGCGTTTATTCAAACTAAAGTTGAGTTGGAACTTGATTTATCGGAAGAAAATACAGGGGTGTCTGCAAAATCTGATATCAAAGAGATCAAAGACGTTGATTATAGAAAAATCATTCGAGAAGCTCTTTCTGCAGAGTTTCCGGAAGTAAAAAAACGTGCTGAAAAGAAAACTATGTTCTCGATTATCAGCACCGGTGCAGAGTTCCAATTGAGAGATATGATAGTTGACAATCCTCAGTTGATTGGTAGTAAACAAAAAATTGAGCTAGTCGCTGACGATAATTTTGATGCATTAGCTAAAGGTCAAATTGATTTAACCGGTGAACAAAAACGATTTGATGATTTGACAATCAATCTTTATAAAGAATTAGATGAGAAGGGCAAAGTCAATAAATCCTTTAACTGGCAGTTTTTTAAAACCGGGGACTCCAGAGAACCGGAACAAGCTGGTATTAAAGGAGCAGTTATTGGCTCTTTATACACTATTTTAGTCACCTTGTTACTTTCTTTTCCTGTTGCTGTAGCCGCTGCGATTTATCTGGAAGAGTTCGCACCGAAGAATCGATTTATAGATTTTATTGAAATCAATATCAATAACTTGGCGGCAGTACCTTCAATCGTCTTTGGATTATTAGGTTTAGCGGTATTTATTAACTTTTTCTCCTTACCGAGATCGGCTCCGCTCGTTGGTGGTATTGTTTTATCTTTGATGACTCTTCCAACCATTATTATCGCTGCACGTTCGGCAATTAAAGCTGTTCCTCCTTCACTTCGTGAGGCGGCATTAGGTTTAGGAGCATCAAAAATGCAAACGGTATTCCATCATGTTTTTCCGGCGGCATTGCCGGGAATATTGACCGGAACGATTATCGGGATGGCTCAGGCACTTGGAGAAACTGCACCGTTATTAATGATTGGCATGGTTGCATTTATTGTTGATATTCCTCAGGCTATTACTGATCCGGCGACAGTTTTACCGGTTCAGGTGTTTTTATGGTCAGACTCTCCGGAAAGAGGTTTTTTGGAAAAAACTTCCGCTGCAATTTTAATATTAATTTTATTTCTTATCGCAATGAACGCTTTAGCAATCTACTTGCGTAAGAAATTTGAAAAGAAATGGTAAGATATTGAAACAATGATTGATACACAGATAACAAAAAAGCCAAAAACAATTGCTGAAATTCATGCAGAACACAAAAAGACCGTTGGCCAGCCTTTTTGTAAAGATGCCAAATTTTCAACTCGGAATGTGGATGTTTTTTATGGCGATAAACAAGCCATTTTTGATGTTTCACTGGATGTAGGTAAACACGAAGTCGTTGCATTAATCGGACCATCCGGTTGTGGTAAATCAACCTATTTGCGTTGCCTGAATCGCATGAATGACACCATTGATATTTGTCGCGTAACCGGACAATTGATGCTCGATGGCGAAGATATTTATAAAAAATCACAAGATCCGGTTTTATTGAGAGCGAGAGTAGGGATGGTTTTTCAAAAACCAAATCCTTTCCCAAAATCAATTTACGACAATGTGGCTTATGGTCCCAGAATTCATGGCTTAACTACGAATAAAGCAGAATTAGATGAAGTCGTTGAGTTGTCTTTAACACGAGCAGGGTTATTTGACGAAGTCAAAGATCGTTTGCATGAGCCAGGAACCGGTTTATCAGGTGGTCAGCAACAACGTCTCTGCATTGCCAGAACTATTGCCGTACAGCCGGAAGTGATTTTGATGGATGAACCGGCTTCAGCTTTGGATCCAATTGCAACTGCAAAAATTGAAGAATTAATCCATGAATTAAAAGAAAATTATACAATTGTTATCGTGACGCACTCGATGCAGCAAGCTGCAAGAGTTTCGCAAAGGACTGCTTATTTTCATTTGGGTAAGTTGATAGAGGTTGGTGATACAAATCAGGTATTCACCAACCCTGCACATGAATTAACAGAAAAATACATTACCGGTAGGTTTGGGTAAATTATGGATACTATTGGATTTAATCAACACACATCACACGAATATAACGAAGAACTTGAAGAAATCAGAAACCTACTGCTGAATATGGGCGGCATGGTTGAAAAACAATTGCAAAAATCAGTTCAGTCAATTTTGCAAACCAACACCAAAATGGCGAAAAAAGTCATTAAGAAAGATTTAGGTGTGAATGCATTAGAAGTTAAGATTGATGAGGAGTGCACACGCATTATTGCTAAGCGACAGCCTGCTGCCAGCGACTTAAGACTGATTATAGCGGTTATCAAATGCAGTACCGATTTGGAAAGAATTGGCGATGAAGCTGAAAAAATAGCCAAATGCGGCCATTTTTTGATTGAAAATAATTTTCAGGGGCAGTTTTATAAAGAGTTTGAGAAACTGAGCCAGGTTGCAATTCAAAATTTACATCACGCACTCAATTCTTTGGCGCGTTTAGATTTTGAAGCTGCTTTAGCCACAGTAAAGAAAGACGATTTTGTCGATCAGCTTTTTGAATCGTTAAATAATGACATTATTCTTAGCATGTCTGAAGTTCCAAATCAAATACAATCTTTGTTGAGATTGAGTTGGGCTTCTAAAGCACTAGAAAAAGTTGGTGACCACACCAAAAACATTTGCGAATACATTATTTATTTGGTTAAAGGTAAAGATGTTCGACACCTGGATATTGATACATTGAAAGAAGAGTATTTTTAAAATGACTATGAAAAACACAATCCTAATCATCGAAGATGAGTCTGCAATCAGAGAGATGTTGTCTTTCTCTTTGATGCAGGCCGGTTATATTGTTATTCAGGCAGGCAGTGCCATGGAAGCATTACGAATTTTTGATGAAATTACACCGGATTTAATCATTGTTGATTGGGGATTGCCACAAATCAGTGGTTTAGAATTAGTGAAAACAATTCGAGAGACTGATGTCATTTCAGAAGCTCCGATCATTATGCTGACTGCCCGCACACAGGAACATGACAAAGTTAGAGGTTTGGATTACGGAGTTGATGATTACATGACTAAACCGGTTTCTGTTAAGGAATTACAAGCCCGAATCAAAGCGCTTTTAAGACGATATAAAGGTTTTGGAAAATCAAATGTAATTCATGTTGATGATATTAAAATCGACTTGGACTCTCACCAGGTTCTGATTGAAGAAAAAGATGTTAAAGTTAGTATTACTGAGTTTAATTTATTGAAATTATTCTTAAAAAATCCAAATAAACTGCTATCACGTGAACAAATCTTAAATCATGTCTGGGGTCGGAATTCTTATGTAGAAGTAAGAACCGTCGATGTCCACATCCTTAGGTTGCGAAAAGTATTGAAAAAACACAACAAAGACTTTTTGCTCAAAACAATTCGTGGAGCAGGATATAAGTTTGTCGCCGAAGCTGATTAAACGGTAATTTGAAGCTACTATTTTTCTAAACGACCATCTGCACCCGGAGGACATTCTTTAAATTTACAGTCATTATAAGAGTCTCTGCCGATATAGGAACCATCAGGACATTGCTTAACATCAGCAGTACACATCATCGGTTCTTTCTTCTCTTTTAACTCTTCACAAGGTTTAAATTCGCAATTGTTGTAAGGGTCACGACCAACCACTCTGCCATCCGGGCATTGACGAGCGTCTTTAGTACACGCCATCGGCTTAGTCACTGGTTTTTCGACTTTCACACCATCATCATGTGCGACATCTTCTTCTTGGACAGGTTTGTTACAAGCACTCAAAAAAGCGAATACACATAAAATAAAAATATACTTTTTCATATCATCTACCTATAGAACTTTTTCCCAGAATTCAGCTTTTCCCATTACAGGATCTAATTGATAATGCTGAAAACCAAATTTTTTGTAAGAGTTAATTGCAACGTAATTTTTATCTAAAACTTCTAACGTCAGTTTACAACAATTTCTTTCTATAGCAATTTCCTCAACCATTTTCAGCATTTTTGTACTTAATCCTAAACCTCTGAATTCGGTTGCAACTATCATATCATGTATGTTCATCAATGGCTTACATTTGAATGTCGAAAAGCCCTCGAAACAATTCACTAATCCGGCAGGCTGTTCATTAACATATGCCAGAATACTCAATGCATTTTTGCGTTGGGAAAGCTCATAAACGAGGTTTTGAGCCACATAATCCGACAAGGCTTCGTTTCCACCCATTGGATCAGTTGCATAACAATCCAGCAACTCAATAATATGTGTTGGGTGTTGAGGGTCGTTGTAATTTGCCTGTACGATTTTAATTGACATAAAATTCAGCCGTATTTTGCTTTTTTAAATTGCTGAAGTTTTTCTTCTGAAACTTCCTCCTGGTATTTTTCTTTCCAAACAGAATAGGGCATTTTATAGACATATTCTCTGGCTTCTTCCTTATCCAATTCTACGCCTATTTTTTCAGCTTCTTCACTCATCCAGTTGGAAAGGCAATTGCGGCAAAAATTGGCAAGAATCATTAAATCAATATTTTGCACATCTTTTCGGTTATCCAGATGATTAATGAGCCTGTCAAATGCTCTGGCTTTAATTTCTTGTGCTTTTTCCATCGCTTGAAAAATTAATTGTGTTAAAATTCAATCTTAACAAAAACATCAAAAGTCTTAAAGAATATTATTATGTCAGGGCAAATATTAGACGGCAAGCTGGTTTCTGAAAAATTATTGGATGAAATTGCTAAAAAAATCTCCAAAAGAACCCAAAAAGGGCATAAAGCACCGGGCTTGGCAGTTGTTTTGGTTGGTGATAACCCTGCTTCGGAAATTTATGTTCGCAACAAGGTGAGGGCGTGTGACAAGGTTGGAATCAACTCCAAATCTTACAAATTACCTCGTACAGTTTCCGAAACCGAGCTTTTTCACCTGATTGATGAATTGAATGAAGACGAAAACATTCACGGAATTCTGGTTCAATTACCCTTGCCTAAACATATCAACGAAACTCATGTGACCAATCGTATTCATCCCAATAAGGATGTTGACGGCTTTCATGCTGAAAATGTCGGTCGTTTGGCATTGCGTCAGCCCGGGCTTCGTCCATGTACACCCAGAGGTGTTATGACGTTATTGCATGAATACAAAATCATCCCAAAATCCAAACATTGCGTGATTGTTGGCGCATCAAATATCGTCGGCAGACCTTTATTGCTGGAAATGCTTTATCACGGAGCAACAGTAACCTGTTGTCATCGTTTTACTAAAGACTTGGAAAAGCATGTCCGAAGCGCTGATATTCTCTGCGTCGCCATCGGTAAAACCGGAATTGTAAAATCTAACTGGATTCCAAAAGACTGTATCGTCGTTGATATTGCTATCAATCGCAACGAAAATGGCAAAATTTGCGGCGATGTTGAATTTGACGAAATCAAAGACAAAGTCGCAATGATAACACCCGTTCCCGGCGGGGTTGGTCCAATGACAGTTGCTACACTGATGCAAAACACTTATGAAGCGAGCTTGTTGTAATAAAACTTGAATGGAACACAGTCAATATTTGAACATATATGATTTTACAACATGTGGGTTATTATTTGATGTTGCAGGAGCTCTTTTTTTAGGTATTGCATTTTTCTTTAAAAATAATAAACAAATAATTAGTGAGTCAGGAACTTATTGGAACTCAAACCCTCATTTGATGAAATCGATAATTTTATCCAAATTTGATGGAATATTCGGGACTGTATTACTATTTTTAGGATTTATTTTCCAAATACTAGGAAAGTTGATGTATCAAAATTCTGACTTAATTCAGTTTTTATATCTGTTTTTATTTTTTTTTGTTATTGATTATATTTGTATCACCCGAGAACTATTATCAGGAAATTTATTTGAGTCATTACGTGATAACTAATCTATAGCAAACTTACAAGACTTACCATTTCAACTACGCTAAATAATTCTCGTCATTTCGACTATGCGTAGCGCATGGAGAGATCAACTAAGCGATTTCTCGGTTCGTTTCACTCACTCGAAATGACGGAGTTTTTTTGAAAATATTCGTTCAATAATAACGAGTATTATTTTCTCGTATTGTATGGGAATCATAAACCTCTGCGAAACTCTGCGTCTTCTTTGTGTTCTCTGCGTTTCTTAACAAAAACTAAATGCAAAATTCCTCTTTAGTTTGTTTAAAACACTCCAAGGCTTTATCAATATCTTCTCTGGAGTGAGCAGCGGAGATTTGAAGGCGTATGCGTGCTTTATCTTTCGGTACAACCGGAAAGCTGAATCCGATACAATAAATTCCTAGTTCCAAAAGTCTGTCAGCCATGTTTTTTGCCAGTTTTGCATTATAAAGCATTATCGGAACAATAGGATGAGTTTCTCCGCTAATATCAAATCCTAACTTGCTGATTTCTTTACGAAAATATTGAGTGTTTTCATTGAGTTTTTCACGCAAATCATCCGATTTCGTCAATAATTCAAAAACTTTAATTCCTGCAGCAATCAATGGAGGAGGGAGTGTGTTTGAAAATAAATAAGGTCTTGAGCGTTGTCTGAGCAAATCAATGATTTCTTTTTTGCCGGAAGTAAAACCGCCGGAACCACCTCCAAGTGCTTTTCCTAGAGTTGATGTAAATATGTCGATTTTATCCAAAACTCCGCATAATTCGGCAGATCCTCGACCTGTTGGTCCGGTAAATCCGGTTGCATGGGAATCATCCACCATAATCATCGCATCATATTTCTCAGCCAATTCGACGATTTCATCCAGTTTGGCAATAGTTCCATCCATGCTGAATACACCATCCGTGACTATTAATCGAATTTTACAGTCCTGAGAATCTTGCAAGCATTTTTCCAAATCCTGCATGTTACTGTTTTTATAACGAAATCTTTTCGCTTTACATAGCCTAACACCGTCAATGATTGAAGCATGATTCAATTCATCACTGATAACTGCATCATCAGCTGTCAAAATTGTTTCAAACAAACCACCATTGGCATCAAAACATGAAGAATACAAAATAGTATCTTCAGTTCCTAAAAATTCACTAATGCTTTTTTCCAGTCGTTTATGCAAATCCTGAGTTCCGCAAATAAATCGAACTGAAGCCATTCCAAAACCATTTGTATCTAATGCTGACTTAGCAGCCTCAATAATCTCTGCGTTATCCGCCAAACCTAAATAGTTATTTGCACAGAAATTGATAACTTCTTTGCCACCGGGCAATGTGATGTGAGATGACTGAGGACTGGTAATAATTCGCTCATCTTTATACAAACCGTCATTTTTAATTTCATTAAGAATAGTTTGATAGTATTTTTTGATATCCGGATTCATAAGAAGAGTAAATTACATTAGGAAATGTAATTTTATCAAATACCTCTTTAAATACAATAAATAAGGTCTATTCCTAATAATTTATAATTTAACATAATATATATTATACGCATATCTGTATTATTAATAATGTTATAGCGAAAACGGTAAAATTGTTTAATTAGGTGTTCTGTTACTTAAGAATCTCTAAAATCTCTTCAAGTTCCATGCGAGTTTGATTGATAACTTGATAGGATTTACTAGCTTCTTTATCAGTCGCTTTCCCTTCTAGTTTGGTTCTGGCACCACTGATGGTGTAACCGTGATCATAGAGAAGGCTGCGAATTTGACGAATCATGATGACATCATGACGTTGATAGTAGCGGCGATTGCCGCGACGTTTGATTGGTTTTAAATCAGGGAATTCATTCTCCCAATAACGCAACACGTGAGGTTTGATATCACAAAGCGTACTAACTTCGCCTATCGTGAAATAGCGTTTAGCAGGGATTTTAGGTAAAGAATTATTATGGCCTTGATCCAGCATAAGTTTCTATAGTGTCTCTGATTTTTTGTCCTGGTTTAAATGCGACTATTCTTCTTGGAGTAATTGCGATTTCTTCTAAAGTTTTTGGGTTTCTGCCTGGTCTGCCTTTTTTGTCGCGCAACTCAAAATTTCCGAATCCGGATAATTTTACATCATTGCCTTCAACTAATAAATCTTTGATTGTATTAAAAAAAGCATCAACAAATTCATTGGCTTCGCATTTATTCAACCCTACATCCATGTATAGAGCTTCTGCTAAATCTGTCTTTGTGATTGCCATTAATTCCCTCGAATTTCGATATTTAACTTCGTTGAGATAGAAGATAACATTTTAGCCATAAGTTTGTCCACTTCTTTATCTTCAAAAGTGGCATTTTCTTTCTGTAAAATTAAACCGATAGCCAAAGAACGTGAAGTTGAATCTATGTTTTCACCCTTATACTCATCAAATACAAAGGTTTTTACGAGTTCGTCACCTAATTCATCAAGTATAATATCTTTGATTTGCTGATAGCTAATATCATTTCCGGCAACTAATGCAATATCTCTACGTACTGAAGGAAATTTTGAAATGTCCTTATAGCTCGGGAGTCTGGTATTTAGTATATCATTTACTTTTATTTCAAATGCATAGACTTCTTTCTTAATGCCAATTAAACGACAAATTTCAGGATGTATCTGCCCTACCCAACCGATATTTTTATTATCAATAATGACATTGGCTTGTCGTCCGGGATGAAGAAAACTATGTTCGCTTTTGGTAAAAGCATATTCAGATTTTGTATTATCTAAAATATTTTCCAAATCAGCTTTAATATCAAAGAAATCGACATTCGATTTGGTATCGAACCCCCAGTTTTCTGTATATCGGTTTCCTATATTCACAGCTACAAGCATGTCATTTTCTATGACATTGGATTGTTTATCTGTATGGAATACATTTCCTGTTTCAAACAATTTAACATTACTGTTTTGTCGTCTCAGATTGTAATTTGCTGTTTCCATGATTCCTGGTAATAAACTGGTTCTCATGATTGCAAATTCTTCTGTCAGCGGATTTTTTAACGGAATGGAATTCTCAGCAAATCCATAATTTTGTAGTTGTTTCTCTGAAATAAAACTGTATGTAATTGCTTCTTGATACCCAAGTTGATTGAGTTGAGTTCTGACACGATTTTTAGTAATTTTTTCTTCAGGAAGTAGCAAAATATTGTTCTCAGTTATTAAATCAACTGATGGCATATTGTCATAACCAACCATTCGGACGATTTCTTCGACTAAATCTTCTGCAATTTCTATGTCAAAACGATTCGATGGCGGGATAACGGTCCAGTTTTCACTATCAAATTCTACTTGCATGGATAATCCTTGCAGTATTTTCGTGACTTTGTCATTCTCAACTTCAAATCCAAGTATGTTCCGTAATTTAGTTTTACTCAGTTTGATTTTATCCTTTTGAGGAATATACTGCTGAGAGTTTGCTTCTTGTATCGGTCCGGCTTCACCACCACAAATCTGCTTAATTAGTTCTGTAGCTCTCTGCATTGCTTGCTGTTGTAAATATGGATCTACTCCTCTTTCAAAACGCAATGCAGATTCCGTATGAATACCGATATCGCGTGATTTGCCCATAATTGTTGCCGGGTTGAAATAAGCCGATTCAAGCACGATATCTGTTGTGTTTTCACTCACGCCACTGTCTAATCCACCCATAACGCCTGCAATTGCTAGGTGACGTTTTTCATCGGCAATCATTAGGTAGGAGTCATCAAGTGTGATTTCTTTGCCATCCAATAATGTTACTTTTTCGCCCTTATTTGCCATTTTGACAATAATTGAACCATTAATTTGAGCTTTATCAAATCCATGCATCGGCTGACCGAGTTCAAGCATGACATAATTGGTAACATCAACGACTGGATGAATTGAACGAATTCCACTTCGACGGAGTTTTTCCTGCATCCACATTGGTGTTGTTTTGGTGTTATCAATACCGTTTATCACTCGACATAAGTACCTTGGGCATTCTTTTTCTGCAATCAAATCAACTTCGATAACTTCATCATGAGTCGCAGGGACTTCATTAATTTCAGGATAATTTAGAGTTAATTCATTCGCACATGCAATATCATTAGCAATTCCTTTGATACAAAAACAATCAGCACGATTGGGAGTTAAATCCACATCAATGATAGTGTCGTTGAGCTTCAGATACTCTCTGATATCCTTGCCAACAGGAGCATCAATTGGAAGCTCTAACAAGCCTGAATGATCATCACTCAATCCTAACTCAACACTGGAACACAACATCCCATGAGATTCAATTCCACGGAGTTTTGATTTTTTGATTTTGAAATTTCCGGGTAATACAGCTCCAATGAGTGCGAGAGGTGCTTTAAGCCCTGCTCTGGCATTAGGTGCTCCACAGACAATCTGTAACATGTCTTCAAGCCCTGCATTCACCTGACAGACATTCAATTTATCTGCATCAGGGTGCTTTTCAATCGATTCTATTTCACCAACAACAATTTGACTGAATTCTCCGGCGGCCGGAATAACGTCGTCAACTTCCAGTCCCAACATGGTTAACTGCTCGTTTAATTCTTCTGTTGAAATTTGTGGATTTACCCACTCTCTTAGCCAATTTTCACTTACTTTCATCTGAATTAACCTTGTTTATTTGAACTGTTTAAGAAATGCAATATCGTTTTCAAAGAATTGTCTCAAGTCTTTCACTCCATATCGAAGCATAGCAAACCTTTCAACACCTAAACCAAATGCAAAGCCGGTGTACTGTTCGGGGTCAATCCCCCCTGCTCTCAGCACATTTGGGTGTACCATTCCACAACCTAAAACTTCGAGCCAACCACTACTGCCATCATCTTTTTTCCACTCTACATCAACCTCGGCCGATGGTTCAGTAAATGGAAAGTAAGATGGTCTAAGGCGAATTTTTAAGTCTTTTTCAAAGAAAGCATTGACGAATTGATTAAGAACACCTTTCAAACCGGCGAAAGTGATGTTTTTACCGACAACTAAACCTTCAACTTGATGAAACATTGGAGTGTGTGTTTGATCCGAATCACTGCGATATACCCTGCCCGGTGCAATAATTTTAATTGGCGGAGTCATTTGTTTCATGGCTCGGATTTGAACCGGTGAAGTGTGAGTTCTTAATAATTTATCATCATCGAACCAGAAAGTATCATGCATGGTTCTAGCCGGGTGATGTGCCGGAAAATTTAATGCTTCAAAATTATGATAATCATCTTCAATTTCAGGACCGGTTTTAACTTCAAAGCCCATTCCAGAGAACAAATCCACAATGCGATTCATTGTTCTTGTGACAGGATGCAGATTACCCACAGGCATTTTCCTGCCCGGCATGGTCACATCAATTGATTCAGCCTTCAGTTTTTCATCCAGTTCTTTGCGATGCAGGAAATCACGTTGCTGAGTGATTTCTTGCTGGATTTGGATTTTTATTTTGTTGATTTCTGCACCGGCTGTTTTCCTAACCTCAGGATCAAGCTGTCCCAGTTGTTTAAGCTGTTGAGTGACAACTCCTTTTTTGCCCAAATAAGAAACCCTTATGTTTTCCAGTTCCTGAATTGATTGCGAATTTTCGACTTCCTTTTGGGCTTGTTCCTGTAATTGCTTTAAGTTTTCCACATTGCACCTGTGTGAGCTTTTAAATTTTTCATAAAAAAAGGGAAATAACATTTCGGTGATACCGAAAAGCTAATCCCCTTGTATATATTTTCCTGACAAATCAGGAAGTTATATGTGATTTATAATGCTGATTTTGCCATTTCTGCAACAGCTGTAAAGCCTGCTGCATCATGTACCGCCATATCAGCCAACACTTTACGATCTAAAGAGACATTAGCTTTCTTAAGACCGTTAATAAATCGTGAATAAGATAAACCATTCAAACGAGCTGCCGCATTGATACGTGCAATCCACAATGCTCTGAATTGACGTTTGCGTTGTTTTCTATCGCGGTATGCATATTGACCGGCTTTGATAACTGCTTGTTTCGCAACTCTGAATACTTTTCTGCGAGCGTTATAGTAACCTTTCGCTTGCTTTAATATTTTTTTATGACGTCTTCTTGCAATAACGCCTCTTTTAACTCTTGCCATTTCTTAACTCCTACGCGTAAGGTAACATTGATTTCACTTGCTTTACATCTGACTCATCAATCATGTCAGTTCCACGCAAGTTTCTTTTACGTTTGGTTGTCATTTTTGTCAAGATATGACTTTTGTTGGCGTAACCTCTTTTGAAGCCAGTAGCCGTCTTTTTAAAACGCTTCGCAGCGCCTTTTTTGGTTTTCATTTTTGGCATGTTAATGCTCCTTTTTTTCTGTTAAAACTACAATAAGTAGCACCATGTGCTTTGTGGCTGTCCCAAACTCATTGCTGTTAGCGAATAAAACCGAATTAAAATTCAGTTATTCTATGCTTTTAAATTCCTTTTCTTAGGTGTTTTTACCAATAGATTGTGTTATTTCGCTACTTTAGGAGCGAGTAACATAATCATAAATCTTCCTTCCATTTTTTCAGGACGTTGTTCGACAACAACTTCATCCTCTAAGTCTGACACCAGACGGTCGAGCATTCTATTACCAAGTTCACGATGAGTCAACTCTCTTCCGCGAAACATGATAGTTACTTTCACTTTATTGCCTTGATTGATAAATTTTCGTAAATTCTTCAATTTAACCTGATAGTCAGCTTCTTCGGTATTTGGCCTGAACTTCACCTCTTTGAGCTGAATTTTCTTTTGTTTTTTCTTAGATGCCTGCTTTTTCTTTGAGTTTTCAAACCTGAATTTGTTGTAATCCATTATTTTACATACCGGCGGATCAGCTATTGGTGATATTTCTACCAAATCCAATTTTTGTTCTTTTGCTCTGTCCAAGGCAGCATCTGTTGCCAGTACGCCAATTTGGTTGCCATCACTGTCAATTAATCTGACTTTCATTGCAGTGATTTGCTCATTCACTCTTGTTTGGTTTTGCTTAGCGATGTTAATTTATCCTCTAGTTAGTTAATTCTTCTCAGACTGCTCTTTACGGAAAAACTCCAATAATTCAGATTCTGTGAAATTTCCGACAGTCTCACCCTTGAGATTTCGTAATGTGACGGTTCCGTTTTCCATCTCTTTATTTCCAACAACCAGCATATACGAACACTTCTCTAGTGTATGCTCGCGAATTTTATAGCCGATTTTCTCATTTCTCAAGTCTAATTTTACTCTGAAGCCTTTGTTTTGTAAAACATTGTAAATATTTTCTGCATAAGCGGCTTGAGCATCAGTGATTGACATGACTACAGCTTGAACCGGAGCCAACCAGAAAGGCAAGTTTCCGGCATGGTGCTCAATCAAGATTCCCATGAATCTTTCAAATGATCCAAGAATCGCTCTGTGAAGCATAACAGGAACATGTTTGTTGCCGTCTTCGCCAATATAGGTTGCATCAAGTCGAGCGGGCATTGAGAAGTCAACTTGAATCGTTCCGCATTGCCAGACTCTTCCCAAACAATCTTTTAACGAGAACTCGATTTTGGGCCCGTAAAAAGCTCCTTCACCAGGGAGTTCTTGCCATTCTAAACCTTTATTATCCAATGCTTGTGCCAAAGCCTGTTCGGACTTGTCCCAGATTTCATCACTTCCAACTCTATTTTCCGGACGAGTAGAAAGCCGATAAATAATGTCTGTAAAACCAAAATCCTGATAAATTTCGTGAAGAAAGTCGATAAATTCGGAGACTTCTGATTGAATTTGTCCCTCTGTACAGAAAATATGTCCATCATCTTGCACAAATCCTCTAACACGCATCAAACCATGTAAAGCACCTGATGGCTCGTTTCGATGACAGGAACCGTATTCTGCGAGCCGTAATGGCAAATCTCTGTAGCTTTTCAAACCTTGATTAAATATCTGGATATGACATGGACAATTCATTGGTTTAACTGCAAATTTACGTCCTTCTGATTCGACAGAAAACATGTCATCGCCAAACTTGTCAGCATGTCCTGACCGTTGCCACAAAGTAAAATCAACAATTTGCGGAGTATTGACTTCGTGATAATCGCGAAGAGTTAATTTCTTGCGCATATATTGTTGAACAGATTGGTACAAAGACCAACCGCCAGGATGCCAAAAAACCATTCCCGGAGCTTCTTCCTGAAAATGAAAAAGGCTCATTCTTTTGCCTAGTTTTCTATGATCCCTTCTTTCGGCTTCTTCTAAACGGAATAAATAATCTTTTAAATCTTTTTTATCACCCCAAGCTGTACCGTAAATTCTTTGCAACATTTCGTTGTCGCTGTTTCCTCGCCAGTAGGCTCCGGCGACATTCATTAATTTAAAAACTTTTAGCTTTGAGGTATTAGGCACATGAGGCCCACGACACAAATCAATAAACTCACCTTGTTTGTATAAACTGAGAGTTTCTCCTTCGGGAATATCACGAATGATTTCCGCTTTATACTTCTCACCCATGTTTTCAAACAGCTTGATAGCATCGTTTCTGGAGATGACTTGTCTTTCAACAGGTAATTGCTGTTTGACAATTTTTTTCATTTCCTCAGAGATTTTTTCTAATTCTTCCTCTGTAAAGTGATGTTCACTGGAAAAGTCATAGTAAAAACCATTCTCAATCACCGGTCCGATAGTGACCTGAACTTTAGGGAAAAGTCTTTTTACAGCCTGTGCCATTAAATGAGCAGTTGAATGTCTTATAACTTCGATTCCTTCTTCATCTCTGGAGGTAATTATGGATAAGGTTGCATCATTGGTAATACTTGTTGATAAATCAACCAGTTCTCCATTAACTTTTGCAGCTAAAGCTGCATTTGCAAGACCCGCACCAATATCGGCTGCTACATCATAAGCTGATATTGCATTACTAAATTCTCTTTTTGAGCCATCGGCTAAAGTGATAATCGGCATAATTACTCAGATATTTGTTTATGTTTCATTTAAAATTCAACGCAAAAAAAAAGCACATAAAAGTGCTTTTCCGCAAATCTATGTGTAAGACTAAAATTTAATTTATCGTCGTCGTTTTCATAGACTGATTATAACATCTAAAATATTATTTATAATCATTTTGTATTTTTTTTGTTAAAATCTGAAGTAATTTCATTTTATATCAGTAATTATGTCAGTCAGAATTGACAAATGGCTATGGGCGACACGTTTTTTCAAAACCCGAGCGCTAGCGAAGAAACACGTTGAAAGTGGTAAAATTAAAGTTAATGGGCAAAAAACCAAACCTTCACGTTTGCTCAATTTGAATGATGAACTTGAAATTAACAAGGAAGATTTAAAATGGGTTGTTGAAATTTTACAGTTGATTGAAAAAAGGGTTTCTGCCAAACTGGCTGCTGAAGCTTATGAAGAAACTCCGGAATCAATAAAGGCTCGAAATGATGCTTTAGTAGAGAAAAAACTGGTTTATTCATCAACTCCCAAACCACTCAAACATCCCGATAAAAAGTCAAGACGTCAACTGATTAGAATCAAACATAATCAATCATAATCAATCATAATCAAACTTAGTAACTCTAGTAATAAAAAAGCCTCACTAGGAGGCTTTTTTTATAGTATTCTGAAAATTGAATTATTTTCTGGAATAGGTGAACCCAACAAAATACTGGTTCATGTCAATTGAAATTGACTGACCCGGATCTAATGGATTTATACCTGATACCTCTTCTCCATTCCCATACATGAAAGACATGGTAATTTCAGCATTATCAGCTAATTGCTTAGTGAAACCAGCCGTGAGATGTTGTTCAATAACGCCCGGTGCTAAAATGTTGAATATAACTTCACTGGAGTCTATCGGTTGGTTTGTTGTACTGTAACCGAAACGGAATGTCCATTCATCATTATGTTGCCACTCATAACCTGCTTTAAGAATGGTCATATCATTCCATCCAAAACCGAAACCATTGCTTCCGCCACCACAACCCGGACCAGAAGCAGCTTGCACACCGGTATAGAAATAAGCGTTAAGAGCATCAAAACACTCTCCTGAAAATAAAGGCTCAATACCGTTACCAACAGATTTAACGTCACTATAGTTGATTCTTTGCATGTCAAGAGCTAGCACACCTTTCTCACCCACATTTGCAGAGAAACCGACACTCCATGTTTCCGGAATGTCAAAATCACCGCCTTCAGCAAATAAACCGGCATAATTATCAAATTCACTCATCTCCATTTTGGTTTGATATGAAGCAGCGAATCGTAAGTTTTCTGTTAAACCGGCATTAAAACCCAGTTTTAAACCATAACCGAATGAGGAGTCATAGCCATTATCGGTTAAGTTTAGAGGGTCATTGGTAACACCTGCAAAGCTTCCTAAACCTGTAGCTTTAAATCTTTGGAATGCACCAATTAAACTCACACCAACAGATGAGTTTTCACCGACTTTTCTGGAATAAGTCGGAGCTACAAATAATTGCATCAAGTCAACGCCGGTTGTACCACCGGCAAATGTACCCGGACCGGTAACTATTGTTTGGAAATCAGGATGGAAAACATTTGCAGTACCGCCTTGATATTCTGTATTCATTCCACCATTACCGTAAACCATCAAGCCGAAAGATGAGTTATCACTCAACATTTTGTTCATAGCAAAACTAGGAATTGGGAATAATTGATTTTCAGATTTGATTGATTGCTGACCCAATGCAAACGGCAATTGACATGGTTGCACTCCCGGTTGCGTACATGAGGGTATCACTCCAATTGGGGCAAAACCAGCCGGCAAAGATGGGTCTCCATCAACTGAATAAGCTCTATCAGGATTAAATAAACTTAAACCCATATCCCATCTGTCGCCTGCAAAAACCATATTTGCCGGATTGTTGGCGCCTGATAATGCATCGATATTTTTAACTTTAGCAACCCCAGCTCCCGCCATTCCGGATTCTTTTTGGGAATAAGCGTGAGAAAAATAACCGTTTGTCGCTGATGCCGAGCCGGCTGTCAACAATGCGGCTGAAATCGCAATAGTTAGTATTTTATTTTTGTTTGAAAATTTCATAATGAAAAAAGCTCCTGTTAACATTTTGTTAAAGATTATCCTAAACAACCATGTTTGTAAACAAATTCGATTATATTAGTCACAGATAAATTAGCTGATTCTTATATAGCTTCAAAGAACTACGAATAATAGTTTAGAACTTTATAAGCACCTAAAACATTTGCCGTTTAAATTAAAATCGATTTGTTAATTGAATTGACGCAATCTCCACCGGAGTGTATCGATTGTTCAAGTACCTGATTCATCATTATCAAGAAGTCATCCAGTTGGCTTTTATAAGGGTCAACTGATACAACACCAATTGAGATTGAAGGATGAAAAATTGAATAAACATTATCGCCTGAGGATACAATTTGCATGGTTGCAACTTTAGACTTGATATCTTCTGCAAACTGAACAGTTTCATAGTGAGAATTTAATTCATTGATGAGAGCAAACTTGTTACCACCTATTCTTGCTATACAAACATATTCGCTAATTTCTAATAATTTCTTACTTAATTGAGCTAGTAAATTATCACCAAAAATTTCTCCTCTTTGCGAATTGATTCCTCTAAAATCATCAATTGCTAAAACTATAATTGACAAGGCTTGATAATTGTTCTTTTTCTCTTGCCAAATTTGACTCAGTTTGCGATTAAAGGTTTCTCTGTTATCAAAGCCAGTCAGATAATCTTTTGTTTGTAAGTCTTTTAGTTGCATTGTTGCATGCTGGTAAAGTTCATCTTTCGACGAAAGTGAATCATGGAGGTTTTGCTTTACGAGCTTTATTTCTTTATTGGTGTCTTCGATTGATTGGTATATGGTTCTTAATTCCTGAGGCAATATTTCCACATCAGTATTAGATAACACATTTTCATATAAGCCAATATTTTTAATAACATTCGAGATATCGTTTAATCTTGCAGTCCAATATTTGCTCATAATCACAGAAACAATTTCTGCTAAAATCACAATAAAAATCACAATTATTGAAAATAGAGTTATATAACGAGTTATTTTTCCAATAAAATACTCATCATGCTCAATTAGTACTAATCTCCAACCCCAGTCTAATTTTTCATCCCAGTAAAAATAATTTTTATCGTCTCCAAGGTTTATACGAGTCAAATCATTTTCTTTATTCTGCTTCCCAATTCGAGTGAAAGAAAACGGCTCTAATGTTTTAAGCTTTAATGTATCAGATGCAAACAAAATATTATTATTTTGATCCAACAAAATACCTTTATTAATGGATGATTTATTAAGATGTCTTTTTATTTCTGGTATTTTATCCAAAAGAATAGAACCATGTATAATGCCAACTTTATGATCCCCGCCAATGCTTGGGATAGAGTGACTGATTACAGCAATATTATTAGTACCAATTCCCCTTCCTTTGAAGCCATTAGATATATAGGCTGTATCTGTTTTCATGGCCTCTTTAAAATATGCACGATCGTCAATTGAGGCTAGATTCTCTTTTGCTATATTTGTTAGATACTCTGGTTTTGATATATTAAGTAAATTTCCTGACTCGTCAGATACAACTAATATATTAAAAAAATTTAACCTATTCTGCGAATTTTCAAGAAAGCTCTTTCTTTCCTGGGGGTTATCCCACAAATAAGTCAATCCATTCGCTATTTCACTGATGGCCATCATATTAGCAGTTATTTTAATATTGAGTTCATTTTTAATATCATTATATAATGCCAATCGTTGATTTTTTTGATCTCTGCATGCTTCATTTATCTCAATTTTTAACAAGACACCTGATGTGATTAGTGTTATAAATAAAAAAATAATTGATAAATGAAGTGCATAAGTTTTCTGTAATGTAATATTCAAAATGTTTTTATCGCTAGCTATATAATCATGCCCCCAACGATTTGATATAATAATAGACGCAAATACGACATTTATTAGTGCAATAAAAATTAATTGAATATAGAAAAGGTGGTTTTGATTCTCAAATAAGTTATCAACACTTCTTCCCAGAATCATGCTGAGTGGAATACCAATTAAAAACCAGAAAATTAATGTGCTTACTAACAGATTTGAGATGTATTTTCTGTAAATATAACTAATACATAAAGCATTGAGAGTGTATAGGAAAAACAACCAATATTCCCAGTTACTATCAATAAGTGTGATACTGGATATTACTCCTACTAAAAATGTAGATTTTACATCTCTGTAAACAGCAATGATGTAAACCAGAGTTGAGGCTAAAACCAGGTTGATTTCATAGAGAAAAAAGTTTACTTTCAGCAGATTCAGAATTGCTCCGAACACGCCTATTATAATCAATTTAAAGAAAACATTCCTTTTAATTGCCATCTCTCTTCTTCCAACCAACCTCGATTTGAATAATACATCGATTAAAGAGGGAATTCAACCCAGATGAAAATCGAAACATAAATTAAACCTTGAGAAATAAATAAGAAATATCTATCTAGCTTTTAGAGACCAAAAATGGGATAATGGCGAGTTTTGAAATATTTTGGATATCTAAATGAAATTTCTTGATGAATTAGGCGTAAATAAAACCAATCTGGGCTCTTGTTTTGGACACAATGACTGGATAGAAAATAAAGACTCCGGATTGATTGAATCATACAACCCTGCTACAGGTGAACTAATTGGTTCTGTGTATTCAGCCAGTGAAGCAGATTATGAAAAAGTTGTAACAGAGGCTCAACACGTCTTTAAAGAATGGCGTACAACCCCTGCACCCAAAAGAGGTGAAGCTGTTCGAGTGATTGGCGATGCACTTCGTAAACACAAAGATGCACTCGGTTCTTTGGTCGCGGCAGAAATGGGCAAAATTAAATCTGAAGGTGATGGCGAAGTTCAGGAAATGATAGATATGGCTGATTTGGCAGTGGGAATGTCCAGACAGCTATATGGAAAAACCATGCACTCTGAACGCCCCGGGCACAGAATGTATGAACAATGGCATCCACTCGGAGTTGTTGGAATTATTTCAGCATTTAACTTCCCGGTAGCTGTTTGGTCTTGGAATGCTTTTGTAGCGGCTGTTTGTGGAAATGTTAGTATCTGGAAGCCCTCCCCTAAAGTTCCATTGTGCTCCATTGCTGTTCAAAACATTTGTAATAAAGCACTCGAAGAAGCCGGCTTTCCTCCAATTTTTATGCTTTTCAATGATGGTTCTAATGAGCTGGCACAAAAATTTGTTGACGATTCTCGAATCAATTTAATTTCGTTTACTGGCTCTTGTCACGTTGGAAAACGGGTTGGAGTACAAGTAGCTAAACGTATGGGTAGAAGTTTGTTGGAATTAGGTGGCAACAATGCACTTATCGTTGATAAATCAGCTGATTTAAAACTGGCCATTCCTGCAATTGTTTTTGGAGCCGTTGGTACAGCCGGTCAGCGTTGTACAACGACTCGCCGTTTGTTTTTGCATGAAGACATTGCTGATGAAGTGACTGAAAAATTGGTTAATGCATATAAACAAGTCAAAATTGGCAATCCATTAAATACAGATACGTTAATGGGGCCGTTAATTGATGAAACCTCAGTGAACACATTTTTGAATGCGGTTCAAAAAGCAAAGGATTCAGGTGGTGAAGTTCTAACAGGTGGAACTAGAGTCGATGGCGAAGGTCACTTTGTTACGCCTTGTATCATCAGGGCACAAGCCGATTGGCAAATTGTTAAAGATGAAACGTTTGCTCCAATTCTTTATGTTATGACATTCTCTGATATTGATAAAGTGATCGAAGAGCAAAATGACGTGGTTCAGGGTTTATCTTCAGCATTATTTACCAATGATTTGCGTCATGAAGAGAAATTCTTATCTTCGTTTGGTAGTGATTGCGGAATTGCGAACATTAATATTGGTACCAGTGGTGCTGAAATTGGAGGAGCCTTTGGTGGAGAAAAAGAAACCGGAGGTGGCAGAGAAGCCGGTTCTGACTCATGGAAAGCGTACATGCGTCGTCAAACCAACACAATCAATTATTCTACTGAATTGCCGTTAGCACAAGGCATTAAGTTTAACCTTGATTAAATTATTCATGCAAACGGGGAAACATACCGTTTCCCCTTTTTGATTGATTATGTTCGAATATCTCGGAAGAAAGTTTTTACAGCAGTTGCCATCAGAGTTGGCTCATGACTTGAGTATCAAGTTGTTAGGCAGTCCATTGTCTTTTATTGCTTGTCAAAAAACCATTGAGAATCCTGTAGAGCTTTTCGGTTTGAAATTTATTAATCCTGTAGGCCTTGCGGCAGGCTTTGATAAAAATGCGGACGCGGTCAGTGGATTATCTAAATTTGGGTTTGGTTTTCTTGAGTTTGGAACAGTGACGCCAAAACCTCAACCGGGCAATCCCAAACCAAGATTATTCAGATTGCCAAAAAATCAGGCAATTATTAATCGCATGGGATTCAACAACAAAGGTGTGGATTATTTAGTCAAACAGCTTAAGAAAAATCGACCTGATGCCGTTTTGGGAATAAATATTGGTAAAAATAAAGACACTCCGAATGAATCAGCTGTTGAAGATTATTTATATTGCTTTGATAAGGTTTGTTTGCTTGCTGACTATGTAACAATCAATATTTCTTCACCGAATACTGCTGATTTACGTCAATTACAAGAGACAGAAAGGCTTTCACAACTATTGCTAAAACTTAAAAAAGCACAAAGTGATAACCAGAAAAAGCATAATAAATGTACACCTATTTTGGTTAAAATCGCTCCGGATCAAGACAAACAAAGCACTATTTCAATAGCTGAAATAGTTAAAAATTCAGGAATGGATGGAATTATATGTACAAATACAACGGTTTCACGCGAAAGTCTTCTTGATGAAAGTGATATCGAACAGACAGGTGGGTTAAGTGGTAAACCTGTTTTATTGAAGTCCAATGAAGTGATTCGAGTCGTTCGTTCGACAGTTGGTCCGGATTTCCCAATTATTGGTGTTGGCGGAATTTTGACAGAAGAGGATGCAATGAGTAAAATACACGCAGGTGCAAATCTACTGCAAATTTATACCGGCCTGATATACAAAGGACCTGAATTAATCAAGAATATTAATAAGAGAATCTTGTCAGAAAAGAATTAATTACATGAAAGTAAAAGAAAATTTTAACCTAAAAAAACATAATACATTAGCTTTAGACTGTTTTTGCGACCAATTCATTTTGGTTGAGAATCTTCATGATGTAGAGCAAATCGTTCCATTTGTTGGCAAGCAAGGTATTTTTGTTCTGGGTTCAGGAAGCAATATCGTTCTGACAAAAAATATTGAAAAGCCGGTAGTTCATCTGACTTCCAGATTTCATGCCAGAGTCGCAGATGGTATTACTGTCGCCTGGGCAGGCTCAAAATGGAATGATTTAGTGATGTGGGCTGCAAAAAAAGGGCTTGGCGGTATTGAAAACCTTGCTGCTATTCCGGGAACTGTCGGTGGAGCTCCTGAACAGAACATTGGCGCTTATGGTGTTGAGGTTAAAGATACAATTGTTTGGGTTGAAGTTTTTAACTATCGCACCAATGTTTTTCAAAGACTCAGTAATGCAGAGTGTCGATTTATGTATCGAAGCAGTATTTTCAGAGAAACTGAGAATCCTTGGATTATCACCAGAGTCGCTTTTGAACTCAGACCAAATTCAGAGAAGAATTTATCCTATGATGGTATTAAAGCCGAATTAAAATCGAAGGACATTCTTGATCCTTCCTATCTTGATATTGCAAATGCAGTTTCAGCCATTAGACAAAGGAAGTTACCGGACTATACAGAACTGCCAAATGTTGGAAGTTTTTACAAAAATCCAATTATTGATGAAAAGCAATATAAGAAGTTATCAAGAAAATATGATGATATTGTCGCCTATCCTCTTGAAAACAATCACTTTAGGTTAAGCGCAGCTTGGCTATTAGAAAAATGTGGTTTTAAAGGTCATCGCATGCATGAATGCGGTTTTTCTGATAAACACGCTCTGGTTTTGGTTAATTATGGTAATGCTACAGGCAGAGAAATCATCAGTCTGAGCAAAGAAGCTATTCGCTCTGTCAATCAAAAATTCAAAATCAAATTGAAAGTCGAGCCGCAGGTTTTATAAGTCCATAATCAATTGTAATTTCACTAGCTTTGGAGGATAAAGCATCTTTCAACAAGGAAATCACAGCCCTGTTCCCGAAATTTTGGCTCATCTTCAATAATGTCAATTTCTTCAAGCAAGTTAATTTTGAAATAATCCTGATAAAAGTGATTCACTTTATCAATTGTTGTAGAGAATGGCGGACCAATTGGCCCTCTTTTCTTCTCGAACTCTAATGTAATCAACAAAGTTTTTACACTTTCATTAAATAACTCATACATTTTCTTAGTATATTTTTTTGCGATATCATCCGGTAATGCAATAAATGCAGCCCGATCATAAACAGCTTTCGTATCTTTTATCATTTCAGCATTCAAATTAAAAAAGTCACCTTGATAAATCCGAATATTTTGATAGTCATAACGAATGAACTTTTCTTCAGAAGTTTTAGTAAAAGTTAATTGATTCTCTGCAAAGAATTGCTCAACCGCCAACTCGCTAAATTCCACACCAACAACTTTAAAACCCAAGTTATTCAACCAAAGCATATCAATGCTTTTTCCACAAAGAGGAACAAATACCGTATTGCCATTTTGTAGAAATAAGGAATCAAGATGCTTTATCAATAATGGATGAACTGATTTCTTATGAAACCCTGTTTGATTATTTTGCCACTTTTCCAGCCAAAACTCTTTTTGCATTTTTATATGTTTCCGCTATTGAATTAAATAGTTTGCTCGTATATTCTAATGCCTATTAAAAAACAGAACCATAAAGTGACAAAAAACTTACCAAATATTTTAACCGTTTCCAGAGTCGCTCTCATACCGGTGATGATATTGTTTTTTTATTTGCCTTTTGAATGGAATCGGACTGCAGCTTGTACCGTATTTTTCTTTGCTTCAATCACAGATTTCTTTGACGGATATTTTGCCAGAAAGCATAAAACATATTCTCGATTTGGAGCATTTTTAGATCCTGTTGCTGATAAAATTACAGTCACAACAGCTTTAGTCATTCTTTTACAGGACCATCCCACGATATTAATGATGATTGCCACAGCAGTTATTATTGGTCGGGAAATCACGATTTCAGCACTTAGAGAATGGATGGCTGAATTAGGTGAAAGAACAGCTGTCAATGTGGCATTCATCGGCAAGGTGAAAACCTTGTTTCAGATGTTCGCAATCGGTTTTTTACTCTATGAAAGAGACCTGTGGGGCTTGCCGGTTTATACCATTGGACTGACTCTTTTATACATTGCAGCGGCTTTAACTTTATGGTCAATGTATGTTTATTTGAGAGCAGCCTGGCCAATGATGAAAGAGACAATATAGATTCTCAAATAAAGTCAAAATAAACACTTTTTTTGAAACTTAATTGTTGACAAATCAACTTCTCAATATAAAATGTGCAAACTCTTTTGCGGGAATAGCTCAGTTGGTAGAGCACAACCTTGCCAAGGTTGGGGTCGCGAGTTCGAGTCTCGTTTCCCGCTCCAAATTTCAGTGCAAATGCAAGCACTATTCAGTTTTAAAATATCAACTACCAGTGATAGTTTTTAACGAAAAAAGGGCTGGATGGTAGAGTGGCTATACAGCGGTTTGCAAAACCGTGGACACCAGTTCGAATCTGGTTCCAGCCTCCATTTTCAGCAACAATTGCACCCTGCCCGGGTGGCGAAACTGGTAGACGCAAGGGACTTAAAATCCCTCGGTGGTAACACCGTGCCGGTTCGACTCCGGCCCCGGGCACCATTTTTCTTCATTTATTTTTTAATTTTATTAATATTTTCAGATTGATTTTATTTGTCCGTCTCCTCTAACAAGGGAATACAAATGACTTATAAATCTCATGAAAATAACTTTACTGTTAGTACTTTCAATTTTATTCAACTATCAAGAACTTTCAGCAACAGAATGTGTAAATTGGGATATATCAAAATTTTCTAATTCTCACTCACTGTTTATCGAAAAAATTATCATTGAAAATCTGAATATATTTGATACAAGAAATACAAATGAGAATCTGGCATTTCATAAACTTGCAAACGGACTTCATATTAAAACCCAAAAACAAGTTATTCAAGGAGATTTGTTATTTCAAATTGGAGAGAAGTTAGAGATTCAAAAGTTAGATGAAACTGAAAGAATTCTTCGCTCAAGAGATTACATTAAAGATGCAGAAATAACTCCTTATGAAGTTTGTGGAGATATGGTCAGCGTTTTAGTCAAAACACATGATAACTGGACTTTACAGCCTGGAGTTTCATTTGGCTCTAGCGGTGGAAAAAATAAACATTCTTTTGAGCTTCAGGAAAAAAACTTTCTTGGTTTGGGTAAAAATTTAGAGTTTAAGTACCGTAAAGGATATGAAAGAACTGAAAAATCGATTAAGTATTATGACCCTGCATTATTCAATTCGCACTTACAAGTATTATTAAACTATCAAAATAATAGTGATGGAAAACTCAAATATGGATCAATCAAGTCCCCTTTTTATTCATTAAATACAAAAAACTCATGGAGTATTGATTATCTGGACTGGACATTGATTCACCCTTTATACGACTTTGGTGAAATTAGTGGAGAAATTGGAGAAATTAAGAAAAATTATAACTTCAGTTTTGGCAGATTACTAACTCCTAAAGAGAGCATCTACCAGCGTATAAGCTTTGGATATACAGTGGATGAGAGTGATTTTTTTACAAGCGAAATCTATCCTGACTATACAATTCCTGAGTATAGAAACTATAAATATCCATGGGTCGGGTATGAATTTATCAAAGAAGATTTCATTGAAAAAACCAATTTTCATAGCATGGGAAGAGTTGAAGATGTTTCATTGGGTCATCATTTAAGTGCACAAATTGGACAGGATTTTAACAACAATTCCTCACATTTTGCCTTACAATACGACAAAGGAATTGTGTTCAATGATAACAATATGATTTTTATTAACGCATATTTGAATGGAATTCATCTTGACAACGAATTTATCAATACCCATTTTGGATCACAACTTGAACTTTATCACGTTCAAAGTAATGATAAACTTCTATACGTTTCAACAAATTTTGACCTTGGTAAGAATCTATTTCCTGAACAAAGGCAATATTTGGGGAGTGAAACCGGACTAAGAGGATATCCATTCCGATACTTTAATGGTGACAAAAAGTTTCTTGCAACTGTGGAGCAACGATATTTTTATAACTGGTATCCTTTAAAAACTTTTAAATTTGCTTCAGCAATATTTCTTGATGCCGGTAGTATATGGAACACTTCGGAAGATCGTGAATTTCATGCAAATTTGGGAGTTGGATTTCGACTTATCCCAACAAGAACCTCCGGCGGACAAGTCATTCATTTTGATGTTTCAACACCATTGGAATCAACAAATGGTCTGGATACTTTACAGTTTCAAATCACTACAAAAAAATCATTTTAGAGCGTCTCATGAGATTCTAATCGTCGGTTTCTTAACAACTCTACTCCTCTGTACCAACCCCTAACCTCAGAAATACTCGGGTCGTTGGGAAAATCTCTCAGGATTTCTTCCAATAACGCAATGGCTTGGTCTTTGGTTTTGGAATCATTGTAAAGCACTTGTGCCAAAGTAAAATAATTTGGAACAATATCAGCATGATAGGGATATTTTTTATGGAACTCTTTCAGCAATATAGGAATATATTTATTTTTGTTATTATTAACGGCATAACTAACAAGCTCTCTGACATCATCCGGTTTATGTTCAATATAAGACTGTCCTGAGTCCAAATGATCACGAAGCATATTAAATGCTTTCCGGGTTTCATTTAACTCCAGAAGATGGTGAATTTTAAATGCTACTTCCTTATTTGTTGGACTATATAGTTTTTGCTGCATCGCTCGCTTATAAAGACCTTGCAAAGTAGCTCCTCTGTCACCTTCTTTTTGTTGTTGAATAATAATTGCCAAAGCTCGCTTTTCATCGTCATTATCAAGCAGATTTCTGATAGTTTCATAAGCAGGATTTTCCGGTTTTTTCTCAATATTGATATAATCATCATCTGTATGTTTAATACCAATACCTGCTAAATCAAATTGATGGCGTTTCTGAAAAACAATATAACCCATAATGTGAAAATTTAAAATCATAAATGAAAACTCTATAAAGCTGGAAACAATTCCATCAATAAAAACAGGGAAATATTTGAAGACAAAAGGATTGATAATAATCTCATGCAAGAAAATCGTAAACAACCAAAAACCGACAAATAACAAATAGGAAATATGGGTGGTTTTAATGACTCTGAAAATATTGATTGGATTGAGAGCAAATAACAATGAATTCGTCAAAGCTAAACTCATATAAACCGCTGGAGTCACAAAAGCGGTTGCACTAAGCACATAATACCTATATGCGACATTAACTCCTTTATACTCCATATATCTGAGCGTTCCTTCAACCAATAATGCAATCATAAAAACCTTTACCGCAATAGCGTTTGTGACCAGATAATTCTGTCGAACTTCATGGGGAGACATATCACCGGCAGCGACATAAGCCAGGATGTCAAACGCCAATTTATAAACCATCATCATGATGGCAACATTTCCAAATAAATATAGTAAAGGTGAAAGCGGATAAAGCAGATAGAACAATGAAAAAACCGCCAAGAATGGCATCACCTGCCAGCTAAAAAGATAGTTGATGAAATAATGCAAGTTAAATATAAATAACTTTTTGGTGTTGATTGTTCCTTTATTGCTTTCCATAATTTGATTCTACAAAATCATTCATAATCTGTAAAAACTCATCAGCGATATTTTCACCTCGAAGCGTATGTGTTTTTTTTCCTTGAATAAACACAGGTGCTGTTGGTGCTTCGCCGGTTCCGGGTAAGGATATGCCAATATCCGCATGTTTGCTTTCTCCCGGGCCATTAACAATGCAACCCATTACAGCGACACTCATATTCTCAACTCCGGGATATTGAATCCGCCATTGCGGCATATTGACACGAATAAATTCGGTGGTTTTCTTCGCCAGCTCCTGAAAAAATGTGCTTGTCGTTCTCCCACAACCGGGACAAGCTGTCACCATTGGAGTGAAAGATTTCAAACCCATAGTCTGTAAAAGCTGCTGAGCGACTATGACTTCCTCGGTTCGGGATTGATTCGGCTCGGGCGTTAGAGAAATACGAATGGTATCCCCTATTCTTTGTTGTAAAAGAATACTTAAAGCTGCGGTTGAAGCCACGATTCCTTTAGAACCCATACCTGCTTCGGTTAAACCCAAATGCAAAGGATAGCTGCATCTTTGAGCTAATTTTTGATAAATATTGATTAACGGTTGAACACCGCTGACCTTGCAGGAAATAATAATTTTATCTGCACTCAATCCGAGATCTTCAGCTTGTTTGGCACTTTCCAGTGCCGATACAATCAACGCTTCTTCCATAACATCCTGTGCCTCATGAGGTTCGGCTAACTGATTGTTTTCATCCATCATCTTTGCCAGTAGTTTCTGATCAAGACTTCCCCAATTGGCTCCTATGCGAACCGGTTTGTTATTTTTAATGGCAATTTCAATGATTTGAGCAAACTGTGTGTCTTTCTTCTTGCCAAAACCAACATTGCCTGGATTTATGCGGTATTTTGCCAACTTTTCGGCGCATTTAGGATATTTTGAAAGCAATAAATGACCGTTGTAATGAAAATCACCAATTACAGGAACATTACAACCGGCAGCACCAAGCCGATCAATAATTTCAGGAATCGCTGCAGCTGCCTCTTCTTTATCCACAGTCACTCGAACCAACTGTGAACCGGCTTGCCAAAGTTGATAAATCTGCTCAACAGTTGACTGAACATCTGCTGTATCAGTATTGGTCATGGATTGTACTATCACTTCGTTGCCACCGACAATACAATCACCGACTTTGACCGGAACTCTGGGTAAGTTTTTCATTATTTTGATTCGTATGTTTTTTTGATTAAAACTAAAAGCTGTGAATATCTCTGAGCTCCAATTATACTTCGTGACAGCATAATTGACACCGATTTTGTTGAACCTTTGAGCCAGATAAACAGATATCCTCGCGTTATCCAATAATCTTTAACAGAGACGTCATGCTGGTTTTGACCTTGCTTACAAATCCATTGATTTTGTTGATTCACCCAAAAATCCGCACCATAATTCGAGCTGATTATTCGTGATACAAAGTAGAAAATAACAACCAAAACAATCTCAATAGCAACTAAAAGCCAACCACTAAGTCCTGCAAAAAGCATAAAAAACATTTGGAAAATGAAAAAAAATTGCCCGAATCGGTTCAAGTCCAGAAATTCATTGCTCTTAATTTTAAGCATTAAACTTTATCAGCTAATTTCGGATTGATTTTATGAACCAGATGTTTGTCATTCTTGTTTTCAGGTACTAAATGGCCACAAAACCAATCCCAAAGCAATGTGTCCTGATTGTCCAGTAGCCGATCAAAATCTAACAGTTCATCATCTGACATTTGTTCGTAATGATTATCCATAAAGCGGATTAAAATCACATCCAGCTCTTTAGTTCCTCGACGACAACGCCATTGCAGATAGCCTTTTTTGAGTCTTTCACTCATAAATCCACCAGTTTTCCGGGATTTAGAACATTATTTGGGTCAAACACTTGCTTAATTTGCTTCATGATTTCTATTTCAGCATCACTTCGAGTGTAACCCAGGTACGGCTTTTTAATCAAACCGACTCCATGTTCCGCCGAAACACTACCTTTCATGTCCTGTATCAAACCATAAACATGTTTGTTGACATCTTCACAAGCGGATTTGAATTCTGCAATGGTCATTTCTTCAGATTTGATAATATTCAAATGCAAATTGCCATCACCAATATGGCCAAACCAGACCAGTTCAAAGTCAGGATAATATTCATTAACCAAAGCATCTAAGTGATTCATAAACTCCGGGACTTGTGAAACTTTGACAGAAATATCATTCTTGTAAGGTGAAAAATGAGCAATCGATTCGCTGATTCCTTCGCGGTATTGCCAAAATTGTTCGGCTTGATCTAAAGTTTGACTAATCAAACCATCGACTATATCACCATCTTCCATACCTTGTTCAAAGACTTGCATGACCGCTTCTTCAGAACTTTGCTCAGGATTATCAAACTCACACAAAACATAGCAATGAGCTTCATCTTCAAATGGTCTTTCCAGTTGCCTGTGACTACAAACATGTTTCAAGGCGATATCGGTAAAAAACTCATAGGCTGATAAGGTTAAATGCTTTTTCGCTAACGTAAATACTCTCATGACTGCATCAAGAGATGATAAAGCCAATAACATGACACTCTGCTCAAGCGGTGGCTTAACGAGTTGTATTGTTGCTTCTGTGATAATACCAAGAGTGCCTTCAGATCCAATAAACAAGTGGCGCAAATCATAACCTGTGGCGTTTTTAATCAAACCATTGTTAAGTTCCAGAACATCGCCTTTGCCGGTAACAACTTTCAAGCCTACAATGGAATCCCTTGTCATCCCATAACGCAAAACGCGAATTCCTCCGGCATTTGTCGCGATATTTCCACCAATCTGACTAGATCCGCTTGAGGCAAAATCCACCGGATAGAACAATCCTTTTTCTTCAGCATAATTTTGCAATTGTTCGGTTATCACACCTGATTGAACCGTTACCTGAGCATCGTGCTGATTAAATTCTATTATATTTCGCATTTTTTCCATTGACACAACCACTTCACCCTGAGTTGCAAAAGCTCCGGCACTATAACCGGTTCGACCACCTGAGGGAACAATCTTAAAATTGTGCTGATTTGCTAATTGAACTAACTTTTGAACTTGCTCTGTGGTTTTCGGAAAAACAACACAACAAGCATTCACTTCATGAAATCGTGTCCAGTCACGGCCGTAATTGAGTAAATCATCCGATTCGGTCGAAAGTTCTATATTAGCAATCTCTAATTTTATGCAATTAATAATTTCAGATATATCCATGAACGGTTACAATAGTCGCGTCAAAGTTCCAATTATCGAAGATTATGAGCAAACTGTCATTAAGTAAAGAGAAAATAAAAGTAGTTTTATTGGAAGGAGTTCACCCTTTGGCGGAAGAATTGTTCCGAAAAGATGGTTACAACAATGTTCATTATCTGAAAGATTCACCTGAGCCGGAAGCTCTGAAAGAACTGCTTTCAGATGCTCATATCCTTGGAATTCGCTCCAGAACTTTTCTCACCGATGAAATATTAAGTGCCTGTGATAAACTGATGGCAATCGGTACATTTTGCATTGGCACCAACCAAATCAATCTGGAAGTTGCTAAAAAACAAGGGATTCCGGTTTTTAATGCCCCATTTTCAAACACTCGATCGGTTGCTGAATTGGTTTTGGCAGAAATTATCTTCTTAATGCGCGGAATTCCGCAGAAAAATGCGGCTGCTCACCGTGGAGAATGGCAAAAAACAGCATCGAACTCTTATGAAATTCGCAATAAAAAATTAGGAATTGTCGGATTCGGACACATTGGTTCTCAACTTGGCGTGCTTGCCGAATCAATGGGAATGCAGGTTTATTTTTATGATATTGAGAACAAACTGCCAATGGGTAATGCAAAGGATTTGGAGTCTCTGGAACAGCTTTTATCAGAAGTTGACGTGCTTAGTTTGCATGTTCCTTCAACTCCTGAAACCCACAATATGATTGGCAAGAAACAATTACAAAAGATGAAGCCAAACAGCTATCTTATCAACGCTGCCAGAGGAGATGTGGTAGTGATTGAGGATTTGATTGATGCTTTGGAGTCCGGTCACATTCAAGGAGCAGCTTTAGATGTTTTCCCCGAAGAACCGGGAAGCAATCAAGAGCCATTCACTTCAGAAGTGAAAAATTTCGATCAGGTCATTATCACTCCACATATAGGCGGGAGCACACAGGAAGCACAGGTTAATATTGCCAATGAAGTGGCAAATAAATTGATTAAATACTCAAACAACGGCAGTACATCATCTGCTGTCAACTTCCCGCAAGTTTCTTTACCAGAACTTGTCGAAGGACGTAGTCGCATCATGCATATTCATGAAAATAAACCGGGAGTTTTGGAAAAAGTAAACCATGTGTTTTCGGCTTTAGGTATGAATATTTCGGCATTACATTTACAAACGGAAGGTGAAATTGGTTATGTGATTTTAGATGTGAACGGCACTGATGTTGATGATTTGAAAAATAATTTGGAGCAAATTGACGGAACCGTTCGGGTTCGTATTCTTCATGGAAGCTAAATAGTGGATAAAGGTAAAATTTCCGGAATTGTTTTAGTTACAATTGTCGCTGGAATTGCAACTGCAATTGCTCAAATCACTGCAGTAAAATCTCTGGCAATCAGCCCGCTTGTGATCGGAATTGCTTTGGGAATTGTGATTGCAAATACCATAAGAAATAAAATACCCCAATCATGGCTTCCCGGAGTTCTTTTTTCAGCTAAAACCTTATTGCGCATTGCCATTGTTTTTTACGGATTTCGTATCACTTTTCAACAAATCGCAGAAATTGGTTTAGAAGGGTTATTAGTTTCAGTCATTATGCTCTCCAGCACTATGATTATCGGCACTTTAGTTGGAATTAAACTTCTAAAACTGGATAGAGACACTTCCATTTTGGTTGCATCGGGAAGTGCGGTGTGTGGTGCAGCAGCGGTACTGGCAACCGAAGATGTGCTCAAATCAGAAGCCTACAAAACCGCAATTGCTGTAGGAACGGTAGTATTATTCGGCACAATTTCTATGTTTCTCTACCCTATTCTGTACAAAACCGGAATGTTAAACATGCAAGCCACTCAATACGGACTTTACGTTGGCGGCAGCGTGCATGAAGTGGCGCAAGTCGTTGCTGCCGGTGGTGCGATTGATGCTGCTGCCAGTGATACCGCTGTAATCGTCAAAATGACACGGGTTATGTTGATTGCCCCCATGTTGCTGGTCCTAGGCTGGTTGCTCGCCAAAACCCAGAATCACAGCTCTGACACTAAATCGAAGATAGTTATTCCTTGGTTTGCTGTTTTATTTATTGCCGTCGCAGGTTTTCACTCTTTACATCTGTTGCCCGTACAAATTGTAAATTCAATCAATCATGCAGATAAATTTTTACTCACTATGGCAATGTCCGCTCTTGGAATTGAAACTCATCTTTCAAAATTCAAACAAGCCGGTTTAAAACCAGTCCTATTGGCTTTGATTATATTTGCATGGTTACTATTTGGCGGATATTTTGTAGTTTTGAGTTTAAGTTGAGTTGGGTTATTAACTTCTTAACTCGATAATTGTTGACGGAATTTCAGGCTTTTCTTTCGAAAAATCAATAGTGCGTAACAGTTTTTCTGATGCTTCTTTTGCATCATGTTCAGATGAAGCGTGAATAGTTGCTATCGGTGTTTGAGAATCAACAAAGTCACCAATATGAGCAAATTCACTAAATCCAACCGAGTAATCAATTGAATCTGTTGCAACTCTGCGACCTCCGCCTAAATCAACTACAGCCATACCGATTTCACGACAATTCATGGATGTTATAAAACCTGATTGTTTGGAAAATATTTGTTTAATAACGGGAGCTTGAGGTAAATATTTAACTGAATTCTCGACAAAATCATTTGGTCCTCCATGAGCAGAAACCATTTTGGCAAAAATGTCCGCAGCCCGACCATTTTGTAAAACTTTTTCTACCTGCGAAATACCTTGTTGAGTGTTTTCAGCGAGATTTCCTATGACCAACATGTTTGCACAAATATTTGTGACCAGTTCATGAAGCACACTTTCTTGTTTGACACCTGTTAAATAATCAATGGTTTCCTGAACCTCGAGAGTATTTCCAGCGGTGTAGCCAATAACCTGGCTCATATCGGTGATTAAAGCTCTGGTGTTCACTGTGGAAACAGCAACAATCGCCTCAGCCAGTTCCTTTGCCATACCCAAACTTTCTGCAAATGCTCCACTGCCACATTTAATATCCATAACTAAACCATCCAGACCTTCAGCAAGTTTTTTGGAAAGAATAGAAGCAGTAATCAGAGGAATACAATCAACGGTTGCGGTAATGTCACGGGTCGCATAAAAACGTTTGTCAGCCGGAGCTAAATTCGCCGTTTGTCCTATGATAGAGCAACCTATGTTTTTTACAATTTGTCGGAATTTTGAATTATCAGGCGTTGTATTGTAGCCGGGGATGGATTCGAGTTTATCTAAAGTTCCTCCGGTATGACCCAAGCCACGACCTGAAATCATTGGCACATAACCACCACAAGCTGCGATAATTGGTGCCAGCATCAAACTGATTTTATCACCAACACCACCTGTTGAATGTTTATCCAAAACTGGGCCATTGAGATTTTCATTCTGCCATGAAATCACATCACCGGAGTTCAACATGCTTGTTGTCAGATGAACCGTTTCATCGGATGTCATTCCCCGAAAATAAATGGACATTGCCAAAGCAGCAATTTGACCTTCGCTCACTGAGTTATTTGCCACGCCACGAATAAAATACTCAATCTCGTCTTTGGTAAGAATATTACCGTCACGTTTCTTTCTGATGATTTCCTGAGGTAAGAACTTCATTTAATTTATTGTTATAACTATCTATTTTACAAGGAATTTTATTATGATAATTGCATCATAGTTTATTTCCGAAATAAATCAAATAATTAATCACAAATAAATATAATTATCTTCTGTAAGCCAATTTATAAACACCGGTTAAAATTATCATACAAACCAGCAAAGAGCTAATATCGTGAGAAATAAAGTGAGCACCACGAAGTTGTTGTACAACTCCAAATACCCCCCCAAGAATGACGCCAAATAATAGAGCCTTTTTTTTCAAATGATGGTTATTAACCTTTAAATAATAAAAAAATACAATTCCACTATACCCAATACCGGCATGACTGGCGGGAAAACAATGTTTCGATGTCAGGTTAGAATCAGAATACTCAAATAGTGAAAAGAAAGGCTTATCACCACCATATCTGAGTAAATCCCATGGACAATCAGCATCAAATATTTGTTTGAGTATAGCTATAGAAGCAACACACAATACAACAGAAATTAATGCTACAGTCAAATCATATATTTTATTCTTTTCTGCTTGACTACGGTGCATTTTAACTAAGGAATAGATTAAATATAGAAATACCGCAATCACAAGATACCTTGCACCCTTATGCATAATTGTTTCCGTCCAGAAAGCATATTTTAAATCCCAATTTGTCAGTTGATATATTTGGTCAGCTAACACAAAATCTATATGAAAACTTTTGACAACAATCAGTAACAAAATACACACTGAAATTAATATAATTTCAGTTTTTCCAACACTATAACTAGTTCGATTATTAGTCAAAGTTTCACTATTTTGGTTGACATTGATAGAAAATATCTCTGGATTGATCATAATATTTGGTATTGATTTGAGCCATGCCAAGCATGGAATGGAAAAAATTATCGTGAGATAAGTGAATATCTTTATTTGATAGTAAACATTGAAAATCGAGTGAAGTTGACTCTTGCAAAGAGTCTGACAACCAAATGATAAATGGAACTTTTGTTTGTTCACTTGGAGCAAACATATAAGGTGTTCCATGCAGATAAAGATTGTTTTCTCCAAGGGACTCGCCATGATCCGACAAGTAAACCATTGTTGTTAATGTATCTTTTGGAAGTTTTTCCAGTAATTTAATGGCAGAATCAATGATATAATCAGCATAAAGGATTGTATTGTCATAACTGTTATCAATTTCCTGTTTTTGACATTTTTGAAGTTGAATATCTTGGCATGTTGGTTGAAAAATTTCGAACCGCTTTGGATAACGCAAGTAATATGCCGGTCCGTGGCTTCCTTTAGGATGAAGAACATAAACTTGATTATTAGGGTTTTGGGTGATTTTCTCATACAAGTCTTTAAACAGAATTTCATCATAGCACTCTTCTTCGTTGCATAATGAATTTCCATCATCCATTGTTAAATCAAGAAAATCATCAGGTTTGCAGATGCCTTTACAACCGGTATTATTGTCACGCCATTGAATATCAAATCCTGCGTTTTTAAAAAAATCTAGCAAAGAATCGGTGTTTTTAGCTATTTTATGACTGTAATTCGTACGGTCCAAATGCGAAAATATACAGGGAAGAGATGTTGCTGTGTTTGTACCGCATGAAGATGTATTGGTGAAGTTTATAATATCATGCCTTTTTGATAAAAAGGGGTTAGTTTCCTTTTCATAACCGTTAAGTGAAAACCGATCCGCTCTTGCAGTTTCACCAATTATTAAAAGATAAACCTGCTTCTTGTCGTTTAACGATTCATCTTGGTTTGCACCTTCAGCTATGGGGTTATAAGGAATTGTAGCCGACTTAAATTGTTCACCTGCAAATGAAACCAAAGCAAAAATAAAATTTGTTGGTAAAATGACATGGGACAGGTTTCTATTATTTCTCGCAATTGATGCAAATGAAGCATAATTCAGATAAATGACCAAAAGTATCACAGCAATTGATATCCCCATAGACTTTATCTTTGTAAACAGAAAGTTACGATATGTATCTCTTGTGCTTTTAAGTTTATAAAGCAAGTATGATGGCAGAATTCCAAGTAAAAAAAGTACGAATATTAAACCTGAACTAATTAAATCCTTTCCCTCCGAAGAGCTAGTCTCCATCACATTTCGGACCATTTCCTTGTCAATAACAATGTTATATTGATAAATGAAATAAAAGGATGCTGATGCAATGAGGAAAATTATAATATAAAAAAGTTTATAGCTTTTTTGCCAAGTAAAAAGGCTGAGAATTAGGTTGATTACAGCAACCAGAAAAACAAAAATAGCAGCAAATAGAAAATAATCACTTGCTGTTTCAGGTTTTATAATTTGATAAATTTCCTTCCAAAAAGCTATATTGTATAAAATGACAAAAAGAAAACTTGCAAGCAGGTTCAGCTGCCAAATTTTAAATTGTGATAGTTTCAATTGAATTTTTTATTGTTTGTTTATTGTTAGAGATTATTAATGAAAAAATCAATCGGTAAATTTTAACTTTTTTGTTTTTTTATAAACTCAGTGAGTAAAACTTTAAATGTTAGAGCAGCAATTTCTGCACATTTCATAGTTTGAGCGTGTGAAAGCTCCTCAGAATCCATTCCGGCTGCAAAGTTTGTAATAACAGACAATGCCATTACTTTGAGTTGTTGATGCCTCGCAAGGATAGTCTCTGGCACTGTAGACATACCTGCCGCATTCACTCCAAGCACTCTTAAAGCATTGATTTCCGCTGGAGTTTCAAATTGTGGTCCGCACATCCAAGCATAAACTCCCTGACCTAATTCAATTTTGTGTTGTTCAGCAATGCGCAACATTTCTTCCCGCAATTCTTTGTCATAAGCATTTACCATATTCACGAAGCGATTATTGCCTGTTTCAGAAAATAATGGAGAAACACCGGTAAAGTTGATGTAATCATTTATCAGCATCACAGAACCAGGTGGTTTGTTTTTATCTAAAGAACCGGCAGCATTGGTGAGAATAATCATTTCACAACCCAACTCCTTAAAGCAATGAATCGGCGTTCTCATAGCCTCAGCCTGAGCATTTTCGTAATAATGAACCCTGCCCTGCATAGCGATTATTTCTACTCCTTCGACTTTTCCCAGAATCAATTTTCCGGCATGTCCAGCGACTCCGGATTGCGGAAAACCATCTAAATCTGCGTAAGAAATTTCACTAATTTTATCAATCGAATCGGCAAACTCACCCAAGCCTGATCCTAAAACGAGTGCAATTTGCGGTTGAAAACCAGGTGCTACGGACCTGATATACTCTGTACTTTTCATATAAAATTATTTATGTAATTGATTGAATTTTAACAAAACAATCATCTGAATAAAATTGAATGCATCTAATTAAGCAACTTGTCACATATAAATAATTCGAATTGATTTAAAAGAACAAGATTTATCTTTATAATCGGTGTGTTTTCTTTCAATCAACAGGAATGTTATCAACCGATTTAACCGCCCTATTTCTGAGTTTTAAATTAGCTGCAGTTACTGTTGTCATTTTGTTGATTATTTCTATTCCATTAGCTTACTGGCTGAGTTTTTCCAAAAGCCGATGGACTGTATTTGTGAGTTCAATAGTTGTATTGCCTTTAGTTCTCCCGCCAACTGTTTTAGGTTATTACCTTCTGAGTATCATGAGGAATGATACCTGGTTAGGCTCATTGTTTATCCAATTAACAGGAAACCAGTTGATATTCAGTTTTTCAGGATTGGTTATAGCTTCAGTGGTTTATTCTTTGCCTTTTGTGGTACAACCTATGGTCTCAACATTTAAAAATATCAATCAGAATACTATAAACACAGCTTTATCGATTGGATCCCCAAAACAAAAAATATTTTACTCAATCATATTACCTCTGGCTCGTAATGGAATCATCTCAGCCGCAATATTAGGTTTTGTTCATACACTGGGCGAATTTGGTGTGGCATTGATGGTTGGAGGAAATATTCCCGGCGAGACTCGTGTTGTATCCATAGAAATATTCAATCATGTTGAAAACATGAAACTGGACCAGGCAAACTCACTTTCTTTAATTTTATTGTTAATATCATTTGTTGTCATACTTTGGATTAACAGAAAAAACAATTATCGAGTCATTTCATGATTGTTAAAATTCAAAATCGCAACCCTGACTTTAAGTATGAGTTCCAAACATCAGATACTGGAATTGTAGGGATTTACGGTGTTTCCGGAAGTGGCAAATCCAGTTTGCTTGATGCTATTGCCGGTTATACGGACTCTGTTAGAGGTCGTGTTGAATTTTCAGGAAGAACATTATTCGATACGAATAACAAACAAAAAGTTAGACCATATCAGTGTGGTTATATGCCTCAACACCCGCTTTTATTCCCACATTGGACAATCCGTGAAAATTTAGATTTTGTTGAGAAATATAACCCCAATCCCAAAATAGAACTCAAAGAACTTCTGGATGTTCTTGATTGCCACGGATTACTCGATAAATACCCCAATCAAATTTCCGGTGGAGAAAAGCAAAGAATTGCACTCATACGAGCATTATTACAAACCGGCCATCAATCACTTTTATTATTAGACGAACCATTTTCTGCACTCAGTTCGGAACTACGAAAAATTGCTCTTAATTTATTAAAACAGTACAAAGAAAACAACCTGATTTTGCTCGTCACTCATGATATTGTTGAAATTTATAAAGTTGCTGATCAACTTCTTTTAGTTAAGGACAACCGTATTCACTATCAAAGTGATATTGAATCTGCTTTTAGTTGTGGAAAACACAGTTTACCGGTTGCCAGCAGAGTAAAAATCAACAATAAAGAACATATACTTTTTGCCGATTATGTAAGCATTAGTCTTGAAAAAATTCCTAATAGCAGTATCACTCATCAACTTCCAGCTGAGATAAAGTCAATCAATCCTTACGGAAGAGATTTTATTGTTGAATTACGAACTCTTGACAATTTCCCTCAACTCATCCGATCTCAACTCACTGAAAAATCGGTAGCAAAGCTAAAACTCGAAATTGAAAAAAAAGTTTTGGTCAATTTTAAAGCAACATCTTACAATCGATTCTAAATATGAAGAACCAACAAGAAAATATCATTGAAATAGAAACAAAAATTGTTTATCTGGAAGATACCGTTGAGCAATTAAACAGTGTCATAATTAACCAACAAAAACAAATTGACCAACTAAAAAAACAAATCTTAAATCTTTCTCAAAAAGTGGATGAAGAAAGTTCCCAATGGCATCAAAACACCAACCCGGCTGATGAAAAACCACCTCATTACTGATATAATATTATTGTGGGGCGAGATTATTGAGAGGTAGTTAAATGAAAGAAAATATAAAAATTTATTCCTGTTCCTTGTATCCTGCTCAAATCAATAAAAAGCTTTCAGTTGAAGTCGTCAATTTAAATGAAATTCAAGATTTTGACTTTGATAAAGATTTGTTATCAATTGTTCTATTTGAATGGAATGATTATCAAAAAATAGCAAAACGTTTAAAGACTTTTCGAGACAAAAATATTTCTTTAATTTGTATTGATGATGATATTAGCCCGGATAATCGAATAACCCTTTTAAATAATGACATTGAATTCATTTCGCATAAGAAATTTGTTCAACTGGGGTCTGATGAACTCAATCAATGGGTTAAGCACGCCAAATATAAAGTCCTCATCATAGAAGATAATCAGGCTCTTGCCCTGAATGAAGCCAAATTACTCAGAGACTCAAAATTCATAGTTGAGATTAGTTCTCCTGACTCTATGTCGAATCTGTTTGATATAGGCTTTGCTCCTGACTTAATACTTCTTGATCTCAATAAAACTAAAGATTCAGATGTTGCTGATTGTGTTTTTTCCTTAACAAAACATTATGAAAATATCCCAGTATTGGCAATGTCTGATGTACAAAGACCTCAACAAAACAATCAATTAAAAAGTATTGGAGTTGATGAGATTCTGGCAAGGAACAGTCAAGTCGATGCATTGATTTCAAAAATTCTTGAAATGATTCAGAGAAAAATAACTCATTCATCCCACTCAGTCCGAGAGTCAGAGAAAATTTATGAATTTGAAATTGACGACGATAGTTTTGATGAACTTAGTCATTTTATTACTGCGAATGGAACTTCTGATCGAAGCTCAGTTATTTGGCTTAAGGTTGCTAACAAAGTTTCACTTCAACAGAAAGTAGGTTTTTCAGGTTTTAATAAAATTCATAAAACATTGCATGTTCAATTACCTGATTTCGGATTTAAATTCGATATTAAACGAACTATAACTGATGGAATTACAGTTTTAGCGAGCGATGATATGAGTCGTCAACAAACTCAGGATTATCTCAATGAAGTTTTTAGTTGGGTTTCCAAAACTTATTTTAATCTTCACAAAAAAAATATTACTGTGGCGTTACAAGCATTTGTACTGACCGATTTATCACATAAGTCAAACAAGAACATGCTTATCAATGAGGCGGAAAGACTGATTCTTAATCCAAAACATAACGAGAATATTCAATATATTGCCGAAAGTGAAGAACGGAAGAAGTTCTATCTCACCAAAACGAAGTTAATCAATGCCATTCGGCAACAAAGTTTTAAGTGGTTGTATCAGTCGATATTAAATGCTAAAAATGATGATATGGAGCTTTTCCAGGTCATGTTGAGAGTTATTTCACATGATGGTTCTGAGTTACAAACTTTAGATTATTTCAATGTCGCAAATGAAACCGGTCTGTTAAAAATATTAGACCGTTATACACTCAAACAAGCGTTATCTGTTATTCAGGATGGTGAAGAAAAAGGTGTCAAAAGATATATTCTTATCAACCAAAGTATATCCGATTATGAATCCGCCAAGCATCGACAGGAAGTCTTGGAAAACATTCAAGGCCACAATATTCCTGAATCTCGGTTGTTTTTTCAGTTCCGACAAGACTTAAGTGAAGATCACCTGTCGGTTCTTGATGAGATTTCTCAGGATTTGAAAAGTTCAGGGATTGGTCTTTGTATTTCCGAATTCGATGGAAGTGATAAATCCTGGGAAATTGCAAAACTGTTTAATGCTGATTGGATACGACTGAAACCTTTCTCCAAAGACTCCGAGGTTTTGCATTCTAATCATCCTGATTTCGTCGGTAATCAAATCAAAAAGGCACAATCACTTGGTTATAAAGTCATTGTGCCTAATATAGATAGTGCTGATTTTACAGCTCAGATTTGGAATTTAAATGCCGATTTCATACACGGCAACTTTGTACAATCACCTGTTCCTGATATTAAGTATATTGAAAATGACCAATAGCTAAATACTGGTCATTTTTAAACCTTGATAAATCTGTTTCGTCATTTTCTGGATCGTGATAAATCCCCAATGCCAGCTTTGGTATTTTTCTTTCAAAGGGTTCATATTAATAATTTCATCTTCTGACTTGCCTTCATCAATCAGTTTAGAAATGATAGATTTAGCATCTTCCAGCATATTTATCGAGTCAATCAAGTCTTGTTTCGTTGCTAACGGACCGTGGCCGGGAATGATTTTTGTCTCATCATTAACTAGTGCTAAGACAGTTTTCTGAGCTTCGATATAACCATCTAAAGTTCCTCCGGAGGTATAATCAATAAACGGAAAGATTTTATTGAAGAATGTATCGCCCATGTGGATAGCGTTGATATTGGTAAAATGCACTGCTGAATCACCATCTGTATGTGCATG